>OHLI01001227.1_pt1 | contig 10513 bp, 10 predicted proteins | sample 1569051 | NCBI WGS metagenome assembly OHLI01 (sample SAMEA3879561, study PRJEB24766) | human gut metagenome | biome: human-associated habitat; feature: feces | place: USA | collected 1985/1987
TCTCCTCTGATGTCCGGTTGACCATTCCGCAGGTGAAATGCGGAACTGTCACAATGTAGTCCAGTGATGGATTAAATGTAACAGTGTAAATCATTTTCTCAGTCTCCTTTCTGCTTTTCCCGCGTTTTTGTTCCGCAGTCTTTGTATTTTTTATACTTCAATTACATTTTTACATTTACGGTACGCAGGTTTTGTAAGCCCTGTTGTTATAATTTTTGCACTCTCAAACGGAGCAAATGTCACGCTTGATATCTGGTTGAATTTACTGTCATCTGCTAAAATATAACAATCTCTGCAGTTTTCCATGGAGCGTTTTTTTACGAGCGCTTCTTTTAACTCCGGTGTGGAAAATCCGCGCTGCATACTGATTCCGTTTGCTCCCCAGAATCCTTTTGTAAAATTATATTTTTCAACCGAAGAAACAGCTTCCTCTCCAACGATTGCCTCTGTCACCGTCTTGAACTCGCCGCCAAGAATATATACCGTACAACCTTTCTGCGCAAGTTTTTTTGCATGTGTGATCGCATTTGTCACAAACACTGCCTGTCTGACCGTAATAAAATCGATCATCAGATCCGTCGTCGTACCTGCATCAATATAAACAAAATCTCCAGGTTCGATCAGCCCTGCCGCATATTTTGCGATCTTTTCTTTTGCACCTTTGTTCCGTTCTCTACGCTGCATGACTTCGTCATCCTCGGTACTGTATGAGGTGTTTTTTAAAATTGCACCGCCATGGACTTTAATGAGCTGACCATTTGCATCCAGTGTATTTAAATCTCTCCGGATCGTTGACTCTGATGCATCCAGTTCTGTGTCCGGATCACCCTGTCCGGCAACGATCCAGGGTTCCAATTCCTCAAAAGCGTCGGTGAGGGCGGTGCTGCGCTGGGCGGCAGTATTGTAATTATAGCGGTCCAATGCCAGATTCCGGGTGATGCGGGCCAGATAGGCCCGCAGAGAGCGGGGGCGTTCCGGCGGGATGGCATTCCAGGCACGAAGGTAGGTGTCACTGACACACTCCTCCGTGTCTCTGGGGTCTGCCAGGAGCCGCCGGGCCACACTACGGCACAGCGCACCATATTTCTTCTGGGTCTGGGTAATGGCTTCCTCGCACCTCTGAAAGAACAGTTGAATGATCTCCTGATCTCCCATGGCGGCTGAAAATTGTGCTTTCTCTGTTTCGATTTGTCCCATAGTGTTTCCCCCGGTACTTGAAGCGGCTTCATCCTATTAGACGGCACCATATCCGTTTTCGTTTCAGTTCTTACAAAGAGATCCTTGAGGATTTGCTCCGGCGCCATGGTCATCGTTTGCCCTTTTCATCGGCATATGCTTCATCCACGTTCATTTTATTCTTCAGGGCTGTATTCCAATATGTCACCCGGCTGACATTGCAGCACGTCACATATCGCAGCCAATGTAGAAAACCGGATGGCGCTGATATGCCCGTTCTTCATCTTGGAAAGGTTCACATTTGCAACGCCGACTTTCTCCGACAACTCATTCAGGCTCATTTTCCGGTCCGCCATTACGCGGTCCAGCCTTAAAACAATATGTCCCATTGTCCGCCCCCTTACAGCGTTTCATCCGATTCTTTTTGGAGCTGAATCCCGTACTTGAATACAGTTACCAAACACATTGTTACGGCGAAAGCAATTAAGACGCCCCACTGAATGCTGATCCCGGTGTCTCTTCCGGCAGACAGGAAAGCGGTAGACAGCGTTTCACCAATGGTGGCAAACAGCGCAACGGGAAGAAGAGAAAAACCGAATGCTCTCATCTTTGTCACAAGTTCTTCGCAGAACGGAGATTCACACTTTGCAAGCACCGCAAACAGTCTTTTCAGCATAAACAGAGCTGCGGCAGCAGAAGCAGCAAACAAAGTCGCGAAGATAAGGACTGACACCAAATTCGCCGAACGGTACTCAGCAGGCGATGACGTGGCTTCGATCACCTTTGTGTTTTCTTCGGAATGAATTTTGGCGGAAGAAAATGACTGGTTGAAAAATGAGAGTTCCATATTGAAATCCTGATCTTCAGGAGGAATGATCTTATTATTTCCACCGCTCAGCATTGCCTCGGGGCTTACGTCCCCCGCATAAGAAAAACCATCTGCAAGAATGTCCCACAGGGAATCGAAATTCTTTTCGTTGATCCTGAATTCGGCATGATTGGTAACGCGAACTGTTAGCGCATCCTTTGGAAGCGTAGACACAAAAATTGTAGCTACACAGCTCGCTGCAGCCGCTAAGATCGCGATGACCATTAAGACGGTCATTGCAATCTTGCCCACTTTACCGAACTTGTGGAAGTTTGAAAGAGTTTTAGAATTCATAAGAACGCCTCCTACGCAAAACATAAATTATTTAACGTTTATCGTTATGTTTGCAGTATATACCGATACATATGCTTTGTCAAGAGATTTTTAATGTTTATCGTTAATTATTTTATGTTATCTTGAGACAAAAGCGAGTCATATTAGCTATCGATATACCTTATTCCGCATAGCCACAAGCTGCCTGTCCTCGTTCTGATCTTTGCTTGATACACGGATATAGCCGTAAGCAGGTCCTGCGATATTACCTCACCTCCCGGCGCTTCTGCCAGACTAAATCATAGCCCAGCACATCGGCCAGCTCCACGGCCTCAGTGTACCGCAGGGAGCCGCGCCGCAGCTTGCCGGACAGGTTGGGGACGGCCATCCGCTGGAATTGCCGCCCGTGTATCCCTGTTCACAAGGGACACCTATCGTTTTTGCTGTTCTGTTTGCCTTTTTGTAGTTCGGTGAAAACGCACACGGAACGGCGTGCTGTGTTCGCTGCCCGGTGCATCGCTGATTGATATGGGCAACGGCACAAAAACAGCGGGTTCTTCGCTGTTTTCACATGGTTTGAAAATAGCTGTGGTTTTTTGCCACTTTTCCCGAACTCGTTCCTGCCCGGAGGATCGCTCCCGGCGTTCCCGTCCCCGTTGGTATGCTCGCGCTTTTGCGGTCATGGCAAATACTTCGCCGGGGGACATATCCCATTCGGACAGTCATTCGATTTTCAAGGTTCAGGTGTTGTTAAAGGTACAGTTTAACGAAAAAATACGCTCTTTCCCGTATATCCAAGAGGTTGGAAAAGAGCGCAAAACAGGCTGGATTTCCACGCTTAGAGACAGAAAGAAGGAGGGGTGCGCCATGCAGATAAAACTCACCATACAGGAGCGATTGAAGGATTTGCGAGTGGAACGTGGCCTGACGCTGGAACAGCTTGCGGAGCAGACCGGGCTTTCCAAGTCCGCCCTCGGCAAATATGAGGCAGACGAGTTCAAGGACATCAGTCCATTCAGCATTGTCACGCTGGCGAAGTTCTACGGCGTGTCCACGGACTATCTGCTGGGTATGACAGAAACGAAAAATCACCCAGACACAGAGCTGGACGCTCTGCATCTGAGTGATGGTGCGATAGAAGTATTAAGGACGGGGACGTTTAATCACCGACTGCTGTCGGAAATGCTGTGCCACAAAGATTTCCAACGTATGATGTTAGATGCGGAGATCTATGTGGACTGGATTGCAGATATGCGGATCAACGATATGAACGCCATGCTGGAAGCAGTACGGAAGATGGCCCTGATGAAGCAGGACGGACAGAACGATCTTGCCACCCGGACATTGGAGCTGGCCCAGGTGCGGGAGGATGACTATTTCGGTCATGTGCTTGCCGACGATCTGAAGGCGATCCTCCGTGTCATTCGGGAGGAACACAGCAACGATACCACAACGGCAGATACACCCTCAAATCTGAAAGCGGCAGGGCTGGGCTCTCTGATCGAAGAATAAGCTGACATCGCTGAGTGGGCGGGATTTAACGATTGCTGAAATTGAAGCAGAGGAAGCATAAATCAAGCAGCATTACCGGCGTGGCACAGGAATGAAAGAAGATATGTGAAAAGACGGGCAAGCTGTGGGCGGAGGATCATTGCAGCTAATGAGACCGCCGCCGGGGGATGGCCGGTCACATACGATGCTTCTCATCTATACGAGCGGGGCAATGGTCACACAGCTTGGGCATGAGACATCCCGATGAGGTGCAGACAGAATATCTGCACCTCATCGGGGTTGTCATATATCTATATACCGGTTTATACACGATCCTGCTGAAACCGATCCAGCCCGCTTCGCAGCAGGGCTGCAGCCGCCTTACCATCACCCGACTCGATATAGCTTGTGAACTGCTCCAGTGTTTCCAAGCACTGGGCCGCGCCCTCCGCGGCAACGTATTCCTGCCAGAAGGCCAGATTGACAGTGGCAAAGGCGTTAAAGATCAGCGGTGTGATGGTGTTGCCGCTGAGGAACGTGATGCCCCGGTGATAGCGAAACAGTGCCTGGGCAAACTCGGCGGTGCTTCGGCAGGAGGCCTCCTCCGCCTGCCGCTGGAGCGCGCGGAGCGCCGCCATATCCGCCGCCGTATGCTGGACAGCCAGCTCCTCCATGGCGGGAGCCTCCAGATAGTACCGCAGCTTCAGGATGCTCAGCGCCGTTTTTCGGTCAGGGATGCCGCCGTGGAAATCCATGATGGCACGCAGTGTCTCCAGACTGCCGGTCTGTGCGTAGTCCGCCACGGTCACGCCCCGGCGGGAGGCAATATTCAAAAAGCCCAAGCGGTGCAGCTCCCGCAGTCCCTCATGTACCACGGTCTTGCTGATTTTCATTTCATCCGCCAGTTCCCGTTCTGTGGGCAGCTTTTCGCCGGGCCGCAGCTGGCCTGATAAAATCATACCCTCTAACTGCTGCACAAACAGCTCCTTAATAGACGGTGCTACGATCTCGCGGAACTCCATACCCATCACTCCTCTGGTCAGACCACGACCATATAATATGATAGCATAACTTTGTGGGAATAGTCAATGGATTTTGCAAACAAAAATTGTTACTATTTCGGTGTATAAATCACAAAATAAGCCGTTTCCGGTCCGAAACAAAGCAGATCGGTCAGGCACACAGATGGAGGAGAGACTATGCGCGATATCAATGGCAGTAAGCCCACCGACTTCCCTCTGGACGAGAATAAGTTACCCTTTGCGATCCCCGATCCTGATCGGCCGCCCCGAAAGAACCTGCTGAAGCTGGGAGCGATGATCACAAACCGCATCGGCCTGAAAACCACCGTGGACGACCCGGAATACTGGGGGCTGGACGGCGTGCTGACCGACGAGATGGTGGACGTGGCACTGAAGATGGGCGTCCGCAAGCCCAAGACCATCGGCCAGATGATGAAGCTGACCAAGATGGAGCGAGAGCCTCTGGAAAAGCTGCTGGATGAAATGTCCTGGCTGGGTCTGCTGGAATACAACTGGGAAAATCTGGACGGCAAGAACCCAAATCACGAAAAACGCTGGATCCTGCCTCTGTTTGTGCCCGGCAGTGCCGAGTTCCTGAATATGCGGAAAAGCCAGATCGACGAGCATCCCGAGGTGGCCGCATTCTTTGAGCGCATGACCATGCTGCCGCTGGAGAAGATCACCCCCATGGTGCCTCCCGGAGGTGCTGGTATCGGTATGCACGTCATCCCGGTAGAAAAGGCTATCGAAACGGAAAATGAGGCCATCGGTCTGGAGAAGATCTCCTACTGGCTCCATAAGTACGAGGGAAAGTATGCCAAGAGCATGTGTTCCTGCCGCGCCAGCCGGGAGAAGCTGGGTGAGGGCTGCGGCGACGATGTGGAAAACTGGTGCATTGCTGTGGGCGACATGGCCGACTACGTGGTGGAGACGCAGCGCGGCGAGTACATTACCTATGACGAGGTGATGGAGATCTTTAAAAAGGCGGAGGACAATGGATTTGTCCACCAGATCTCCAATATCGACAGTGAAGAGAAGATCTTCGGCATCTGCAACTGCAACGTCAATGTCTGTAATGCCCTGCGTACCAGCCAGATGTTCAACACACCCAATATGTCCCGCAGTGCCTATGTGGCGGCAGTGGAGACGGAGAAGTGCGTGGCCTGCGGCCGCTGTGTGGAGAACTGTCCTGCCGGCGCGGTGAAGCTGGGCCAGAAGCTCTGTACCAAGGATGGCTTTATCGAGTATCCCCGGCAGGAGCTGCCGGATGAGGTGAAGTGGGGTCCGGAGAAGTGGGCCGTTGACTACCGGGACAAGAACCGGGTCAACTGCCACGAAACCGGTACCGCGCCCTGCAAGACCGCCTGCCCCGCTCATATCGCCGTACAGGGCTATCTGAAGCTGGCGGCGCAGGGCAAATACCGAGAGGCTCTGCAGCTTATCAAGCGGGAGAATCCGTTCCCCGCCGTATGCGGCCGCATCTGTAACCGACGGTGTGAGGATGCCTGCACCCGCGGCACGGTGGATCAGGCCGTGGCCATCGACGAGGTGAAGCGGTTCATTGCCCAGCAGGATCTGGATGCCGCCACCCGCTTTGTGCCGGAAAAGGTCATCCCCAAGGTGGACGGCGAGTTCGGCGAGAAGATCGCCGTCATCGGCGCAGGCCCGGCTGGCATGAGCTGCGCCTTCTATCTGGCAGAGAAGGGCTATCGGCCCACGGTGTTTGAGAAAGAGGCTCGGCCCGGCGGTATGCTGATGAACGGTATCCCCTCCTTCCGGCTGGAAAAGGATGTGGTGGAGGCGGAGATCGATGTGCTGCGGGAGATGGGCGTGGAATTCCGCTGCGGCGTGGAGGTGGGCAAGGACGTCACCATCGCCCAGCTCCGCGAGGAGGGCTACAAGGGCTTTTATGCGGCTGTGGGGCTCCAGTCCGGCGGTAAGCTGAATATCCCCGGCGGAGAAGCGCAAGGTGTTCAGTCCGGCATCGACTTTATGCGCCATGTGAACAGCGGAGCTGACGCCAAGCTGAGCGGCCGTGTGGTGGTCATCGGCGGCGGCAACATCGGTGCCGATGTCGCACGCACCGCCCTGCGCTGCGGCGCGGACAGCGTGGAGCTGTACTGTCTGGAGGGCTATGAGGATATGCCCATGGGCGAGGAGGATCGCGGCGAATGCGAGCGTGAGGGCATTATCATCCACGCGGGATGGGGGCAGACGTCCGTCATGGAGCAGGACGGCAAGTGTGTCGGCATCAGATTCCGCAAGTGCCTGTCTGTAAAGAACGACGAGGGCCGCTTTGATCCGAGGTTTGACGATGCTGTTACGGAGGAGACCGCCTGTGACGTGGTACTGTATTGCATCGGGCAGAAGGTGGAGTGGAAGGAATTGCTGGCAGGCACGAAGGTGGAATTTAACCCCAACGGTACCGTGAAGGCCGATCCTGTCACCTATCAGACTGCCGAGCCGGATATCTTCGTGGGCGGTGATGCCTATACCGGCCAGAAGTTTGCCATCGACGCCATCGCCGCCGGCAAGCAGGGTGCGGTATCCCTGCATCGCTGGGTGCAGCACGCCACGCTGACCGTGGGCCGTGACCGCCGCCGGTTCATCGAGCTGGATAAGGAAAACGCCCTGATCGCCGTGGACAGCTACGATAATACGCCCCGCCAGCAGATCGGGTATAATGAAGCTCTGCGCAAGACCTTCCGTGATGAGCGCATAGCCTTTACCGAGGAGCAGGTGAAGAAGGAGACAGCCCGCTGCTTGGGCTGCGGAGCCAGCATTGTGGACCCCAACAAGTGCATCGGCTGCGGAATCTGCACCACAAAGTGTGCCTTCGACGCCATCCACCTGCACCGTGAGCACCCAGAGTGCAGCACCATGTATAAGTGTGAGGACAAGATGAAGGCCATTTTCCCCTATATGATCAAGCGCAATTTCAAAATTAAGCGCGCCGCCAGAAAGAGCAAGTGATATGCACGAGCTGGGGATCGTATTTCATGTTATCAAGACCATCCAACAGGTCGGGCAGGAGCAGGGACTGCAAAATGTAGCCTCTGTTACGCTGGAGCTGGGGGAGGTATCCGGCGCCGTTCCCCACGAGCTGGAGAGCTGCTGGGACTGGGCGGTGAAGCGGACGGAGCTGATGCCCGCTGCCAAGCTGCGGATCGAAACTATCCCGGCGGTGACACACTGCGGCGAGTGTGGACAGGATTATTCCACCGTGCCCCAAGGCCGCAGCTGTCCGTATTGCGGCAGCGAAGAGACGTGGCTGATTCGGGGCGATGAGATCAATATCAAGGAGATTGAGGCGATATGATGGATCGATACAAGATCATTGAAGTAAAAGAGAGTGTATTCGCCAATAACGATAGGGAGGCAGAGCGCGTTCGAAAGCAGCTGAAGGAGGATAAAACGTTTCTGTTGAACCTGATGTCCTCACCCGGCAGCGGTAAGACCACCACACTGCGGCGTACCATTGAGACGCTGCGGGACGATCTGAGGATCGGTATCATGGAAGCAGATATCGACTCAGATGTGGATGCCAAAGCCATCGCGGACACTGGGGCGCGGGCTATCCAACTACACACCGGCGGGATGTGCCATCTGGACGCAGCCATGACAGAGCAGGGGCTGCGGGAGCTGGGTACCGACGATCTGGACTTGGTGGTGCTGGAGAATGTGGGCAATCTGGTGTGTCCCGCGGAATTTGACACAGGCGCGGTGAAAAACGCCATGATCCTCTCCGTGCCGGAGGGCCACGACAAGCCCCTGAAATACCCGCTCATTTTCACCGTCTGTGATGTACTGCTCATCAACAAGATCGATGTGCTGCCCTACTTTGACTTCGACATGGACAAGGTGGTGGCGTATGCCCATATGCGTAATCCGGATCTGAAGATATTTCCTATCTCCGCCAAGAGCGGCGAAGGAATGGGTGCATGGTGCGATTGGCTGCACCAGCAGGTGAAGAACTGGCAGGCATGAATGGAGGGATCCTGCGTGCTTTGCCCATACCGTCCGCGATCGGAATGCAGGACGGTCATGCTCAAGTATTGAGCGACGCTGCCGTTTCCAACCGAAAGAGTCCCCAAGCCGTTGTGTCACAACGGCTTGGGGACTTGCTATATTTGCGCGGTTGTGGGAAGTGCTTCAAATGTTATCTTATTAGACTTCCTTTCCCGTCTGATAGGCCTGTTCCAGTGCGGGATGCCCGGCGATCTCGCCCACACCGTTCACGCCGCCTGCGAACACTGTGCCTGCCAGCGTGCGGCGGGGGAAGCAGTCCACCCAGCCCTGCACGGCCTTCTCCGTGCCATCAAAGGTCTCCGGCGCGTCCTCCGCCGCTGTCGCCAGCAGATAGGCTTTCGTAAAGGCGTAGTCGCTGTCGTACAGCGGATTGGCACGATCCAGCAGAGTCTTGAGCTGACCACTGACGCAGTAATAGTAGACGGGCGTTGCGAACACCAGCACATCGGCGTCGTGCATTTTGGCAGTGATCGCCGCGGCGTCGTCCTTGAGGACGCAGTGTCCCAGCTTGTGACAGGCGAAGCAGCCCTTGCAGTAGCCGATCTGCATTTCCCGCAGATACACGGTTTCCACCTGATGACCTGCCGCCTGTGCGCCTTCGGCAAAGGCTGCTGCCAGCATTTCGGAATTGCCGCCCCTGCGGGGACTGGAGGAAATGATCAGTACCTTTTTATTCATGATAAACCACTCCTTGCGTTTCGATTTTCCCTGTGGTATTTTCATAATAGTACCTGCACCTGGCGTCCTGTCAAGATGCGTTTGAAAATTTTGAGGGTTTTATGTGTGAGATAAAGATCAACTTCGATCAGGTTGAAAAAGCAATCTCTGTGATGCGTGCGGCGCAAATTCGCCGGGATGGGTATGAAAAAGCTGGTCACAGAGGCGATCCGGGCAGAGTGCCGCAATCGCGGTGTTCGGTATATCCGGCTGGACACCGGTCTGGAGGAGAAGACCGTCAGGAAGATCTATCTGTCCGCAGGCTATAAAATCGTGGATATCCTGGATTATCCCAATGGGCGGTCAATGGCTCTATACGAATTGGAGGTATAGCGGCTAAAAGTGACATTTGCAAACACCGTACAGCCTATATGTGCTGCACTGACACCGTGTCCTGCCGCATAACAACGGAGCTTTCGCATGAGCGGATGAGGCGGCACGAAGCCGCATAATCTAATTTATATTAGACGTGGTTTCTGGAAACTGTCAAGCGTCCTGCTAAAAAGATATAACATTGTTGAAGAAAGCTTTGATCAGCAGGGCTGCCTTGCCTACCTCTGCAAGACGCCCAACGAGGCCCGCTGCCTGCCTGGAACACTGGAGGCGTTGAGGGCGGATGGAGTTCAAATCGTTATTCTGGACTCTCCCGGGATTTATTCTGAATATGCGCCATACACCTATATCGAAGATATGAAAGAATTTATCGATAAGGTTGCTCAGTTAAACCGAGCTGCGTAACCTGTGTCCTGCGCAGACTACTATTTGACTACTATCACGAAAACCCCCGGAGCCCTTGCGCCACAAGGGTTCCGAGGTTTTCTCATAAATCGCCGGAAATTTGTGCAATTCCTACCAAAGCCTTGTACCACAACGGTTTGTGGCTTGACGGTCTGATAACTCCGACTCTGTAGGCCGCTGGTTCGAATCCAGTCGGGCG
>OHLI01001229.1_pt1 | contig 10505 bp, 9 predicted proteins | sample 1569051 | NCBI WGS metagenome assembly OHLI01 (sample SAMEA3879561, study PRJEB24766) | human gut metagenome | biome: human-associated habitat; feature: feces | place: USA | collected 1985/1987
CTTCTGATCGCTTCCGGATTGACAAGGCGGTCACAGGAGTTGTTCAGGATGCTGCCCTATATCGTTACAATAATCGTACTCATTATTGTTTCGCTGCGCAGGAAAAAGGAGGATCAGCCCCCGGCAGCCCTCGGCCTGTCTTATTTCCGTGAGGAACGTTGAAAAATACATTCAATTACACAAATTTAAAAGTATAAGTTCGGGAGTTTTCGGAATGAATGACTTTGAGCCGAAAATTCCCGAATTTCTGAGGCAGAGCGTCACTCGGTTCGATTTCGGATTTTACTGAAAATATTCACATTTTGTACATAAATTGAGCGGAATTATCGTTGATTTTTGCGCATAGGTTTGGCATAATAAGGTAAAGATCGGCGGTTTTGACGTCCGAATGACGGTGAGCGGATCTTCTGCCGTGCAGCTGCGGCAAAAAGTTAAAACAAAAAGAAAAACAAGATGGAACGGAGAAAAACAATGGGATTCAAAAATGACAGCGTATACAGAACGAGACGGATACTCTGCCTTGTTATTTTTGTTCTGCTGCTTTCAATTATTGTTGTGTGCATATCGCTCGCCTGCCGCGGAACATGTGCAAACCACGGCGATTCGCACGGCCCGGCGAGCGCAAAGCCGTCCGCACCGCAGCCTGCGGTCACGGATACGCCCGCATTGCAAACGGAACCTGCTCAGACGGATAATCCTCCGGCAACTCAAACAGCAGAAACCCCGGCTCCTTCCGACGGAATCCCGCTTGTTGTTACGGAAGGTGACATGAATGCTGTCATGGCAAGACTGGAGCAGCTTAAAACACTTCCTTCGGACAAAACGATCATCCTGCTTGACGTTGGACACGGCGGATTTGACCCCGGTTCGATCGGACTTGATACGGGAGTTCATGAAGATGAACTGAACCTTCAGGTTGCACGGTTCGTTGCACAAAAATTAGGCGAAAAGGGTTACTATGTCTTTATGACGCGCATGGGCTCATATGCCGTTGCGGACACCAAAAACGAGGATATGCGCCTGCGCAAAGAGTTCATGAAACTCGATATTTTCGATGCTGCAATCAGTATTCACATGAATTCGTACCCGGACGATCGCAGCGTTGACGGCACACGGCTCTTCTACTACAAAGAGGGCACGAAAGGGCAGACGCTTGCAACAATTATCCTTGACGAAATCTGCAAAGCAACGGGGCAGCGCAATCGCGGGACAAACAGCGGAGATTTGATGGTTGTACGCGAGCCGGTCGCGCCGAGCGCACTCGTTGAATGCGGATTCATTTCCAATGCAAACGAGGAGCGTTTGCTCGCAAATCCAAATTATCAGGAAAAGCTTGCTCAGGCGGTCGCAGACGGTGTTGAAAAGTTCTTTAACTCCGACACTTGAACCCGGTAATGCAGATATTACTGAAATGATAAAGAATCACGAAAAATCCGCGCAGAAAAAACTGTGCGGATTTTTGATTAAGTCACGTTTATAACACTTTATTCCACAAAATTCGTCCCATACCGCCATTTTTTGCCAAATTTGCAAATGACGAAAAACAAACACAATCAAAAAGCAATTGCTAAGCCGAGCTGAAAACGAAAACTAACAGAGTAAAAACAAAATTAATATTGCGATACGAGAATAAACAGTAAAATCGAAACGGAAAACACTGTCGTTTTATCCCGCTGCAACCGGATTGAAAATGCGGTGAAATCAACAAATTTTGCGATTCGGGTTGCATTTTTTGAGATATGTGTTATAATGTATACGATGCGTTGAGTAAGGGGTGCGATCAGGGGCACGGAGCAGCGCATCAAAAAGCACAAACGGCTGACGGCTGAGCCGCCGCCGAAAACGAAGTCCCCGCTTTTGTGCGATCGGGCGGGGAGCCGTAGGCATCGGGCGCACGGTGCAAACGGCAAACCAAATGCATTTGTTAGAAAGACAGATGGGAAGGAGGCAGTATGAAAAAGCTGTTATCGGAAGCAGCAATTCGTGCAAAACGTATTTTTCTTGCAATCGCATCATTCTTCAGCACATTGTGGGCAAAGGTTCTTTCAACATTCCGAAAGAGCAAAAACGCTGAAGCAAAAACAACGTATTCACTCAACAACAAAAGCTCCGCGGGAGGAGCGGGCAAACATGTTTCCGCCGCAGGAGGCAAGGTGCTTTCATTCTTTAAGAGACTGCCTGCTCTTGCAGTGAAATACAGGCTTGCAGTATCATGTATCATGGTCGTCATAATCGGCGCAATCGTTATCGGTGTTGCGCTGGGCGGCAAATCTTCAAAAACTTTCAAGGGCGATCAGCAGGCTCTGCACTCGAGTGACAACCCGGCGGCGGTCACCCAATCCCCTCAGAACACCGAACCGGGATCCACCGATGACCCGGGTGCAGCGATGGAGCAGCCCGGCGATACCGACCCGGCCGAAACCACGACACCCCAGGCAACGCATAACATCTATATCACCCCCGTGCCGATCGTTTCAATGCGTCCCGTTGACGAAACAAAGGACGTTGCGAAAGCAGGGGAACACAACGATGTGATTCCGGATGTTCAGGAAAGGCTCATGATCCTTTGGTACATGGATCAGGATGAACCCACGGATTATTTCGGAAATATAACAAAAAATGCATTGCGCGTATTCCAGCGCAGGAACGAACTTGAGGTCACGGGCAGACTTGATCCCGCAACATACGAACTGCTTATGTCGAATGATGCAAAGGCATACCTCTGCATGATCGGCGATTCGGGACAGGATGTTGTTGCTGTCAAGCAAAGGCTTTACGAACTCGGCTATGTCGATACGGAGGACGGCGGGTTTGACGAAGCTATGGAAGCCGGCGTAAAGGAATTCCAGGCAGCAAACAATCTTTCCGTTGACGGAAAAGTCGGAAGAAACACAAAAGAAGCTCTTTATAACCCGGAATGTGTGCCGAAAGCGTTTAACATCGGCGATTCGGGCGACAACATCCTGCTCTATCAGAACAGGCTTCAAAAACTCGGTTATCTCACAACGGAGCCCGACGGCATCTACGGAACCGATACTCAGATGGCGGTTCGCAGGTTCCAAGAGCAGAATTCGCTTATTGCGGACGGCTATCTCGGACCTATCACGAGGGATACGCTGATGAGCGATGACGCAGTCGGCAATGCGCTCAGCTACTCCATGCACGGGTCGGATGTTAAAAATGTTCAGCAGAGACTGTATGAGCTTAACTATCTCCGCGCAAAGAATATCAACAGCTACTACACAAGCCTTACCGAAAAAGCTGTGAAGCTTTTTCAAAAAAATAATGGGCTTACCGTTGACGGCAAAGTCGGAAGGCATACCATGAGCGTTCTGTTTTCCGATGATGCGGTGCGCGCCTCCTCCCCGGTAACGGATGGCGGAACCGGAGGCGGCGGCGGTGGCGGAGGCGGCGGAAGCAATCCTACGCCCAAGCCTTCCGATCCCGATCCGGATCCCGATCCCGGTGAAGGCGCAAGTGAGCGTATCGACAGGTTTATCCGCATTGCGCGGAGCAAACTCGGTTGTCGCTACGTTCGCGGCGGAAAAGGGCCGAACGTGTTTGACTGCTCCGGTTTTGTATACTGGTGCATCAACAAGGCAGGCATTTCGCAGGGCTACATGACGAGTTACATGTGGCGCAGCTGCACCCGCTATCAGCGCAACAACAATATCAACAACGTCAAACGCGGAGATGTAATCGTTTATTACGGTCACGTTGCAATATGCAGCGGCAAGTGGACAATGATCGATGCATCGCAGTCCAACGGCAGGATCGTTGAACGCTCGTTCAATTCCAACTATTGGCACCGCAACTTCATCTGCTCATTCCGCATATTCAGATAATATCGGAAAAGCAGTCGAACAGAAAATTTAACTTCATAAGGCGGAGCGGTGAATGCATTGCTCCGCCGATTTCTTTTGCGGCAAAAAAACACTTGCAATTATCCTTCGAATGCTGCATAATGAAAAGCGCAAAGAAACAACACAAAAAGGCATGAAGCAGCCGACGGTGCATAAAGGCAGCGACATATAAGTGCCGACGGCATATGCCGATGCAAAAAAGAACGGACAGCGAATGACTATGAAAAAAGAAAGCAGACGCAATATTTCAAAAAAAACGGTTTATTTCGGCATTGTTTTCACAGCGGCGGGTTTTGCTTTGCTTGCTGTGCTTTTTGCGATGACGGGCAAACAAAACTCAACCATGAGCAGGCTTCGGGCGGAAAGGGAGGAACAGCAGTGCAAACTTCAGGAAGCCGAAATTCAGCAGGAGGGGCTTGAAGAGCTGAATGCATACATTTCGAGCAGTGAATTCCTGATAAGATACATGCGCGAAACGCAAGGATATATGCTGGACGGAGATATAAGGTTTGATGTTGATGATCCGAATGCAATTATCACAACATCGGTGCCGATTTCAAGCGCACCGGTCTCTGCCGACGCTTACGATACGCCGGAACCTGCGGAGCCGACAGCAGAACCCTGAAGAGGCGCAATCTGCGACACAATCTGCACAGGAGTGAAAAAATGACAGATACTTACGAAAAAAATGACATTGTCGGCAAAGCGGATTCCGCTGCGGTTATTGATATAGGTTCAAACTCAATCAGATATGCAGCGGGCAGGAACGGAAAAAAACTCGTAATAACAACGCGTCTCGGCTCAGGCCTTGCACAAAGCGGGCGGCTTGATGAGGAACGAACGGAAAAGAGCATTTCTGTAATTTCGGCCTTGGTATCGAATGCCCGTCATTCGGGATACGTCCCCTTCGCCTATGCGACAAGTGCGGTCCGCGATGCATCGAACAAGTTCGAGTTTATTAACAGAATAAAGCAAAAATGCGGCATCACGGTCGATGTTTTGAGCGGAGAAAGAGAGGCGCAGTATGCGTTTGAAGCGGCATGTAATTCTTCCGACGGGTGCAGCGCACTCATTGATATCGGCGGCGCGTCAATGCAGATTGCGGAGGCAAAAAGTAAGGTGAGTTATCCGATAGGCTGCGTTCGCGGAAAAGATATTGCGCTGAAAAGCAGCGGCAAAACGGACTGCGATGATGATTTTGAGACGCAGCGTACCGCAATAAACCAATATATGGATGAAATAATCGGCACGCCGAACCGACGGCTCGGAAAATGTGCGGGAATCGGCGGAACAATAACCACTCTTGCCGCTCTTTCACTCGGTATGCGTGAATATGACCGCGATGAAATTGAAAAGGCTGTTCTTAACAAGTCAGAGGTTGAACAGCTGATTATCGCATTGAGCTCAATGGGTGCGGAAAGAAAACTAAACCCGCTGCTCAGAGAGAGGCACGACGTCATAATGTATGGGGCGGCTGTTCTGGCACATGCAATGGAGCTGTTCGGGATTGAAGAGGTTCATGCCTGTGATCGTGACGGCTTGGACGGGTACATGCAGTATGTGACGGAGCATTTGCTCTGACGGAAACTGCCGAAGGTTGTGCCAAAAAAATAAGCGAAAAAAAGAAAAGCACTGCTCGGGGAGGATTGAATAATGAGACTGATTATAGCGTCAAACAATAAAAATAAGATTCGCGAGATTAAAGAGATACTCGGCGACAGATTTGAAGAAATTGTTTCAATGAGGGAAGCGGGCATTGAACTCGATGTTGAAGAGGATGCGGATTCGTTCATCGGCAATGCACGCAAAAAAGCGGAGGAAACAGCGAAACTCTGCCCGCAGGATGCCGTGCTTGCGGATGATTCGGGCCTTTGTGTCGATGCTCTGAACGGCGCACCGGGAGTGTATTCGGCAAGATTCGCCGGGGAGGGGCATGATGACGCCGCAAACAGGGCAAAGCTTTTTGCCGAACTTCGGGATGTTCCCACTGAAAAGCGGACTGCGCATTTTGCATGTGCAATGGTGCTTGTGCGTCCGGGAGAGCCCAATATTGAGGTTGTCGGAAGGGTTGACGGCCGCATTCTGTTCGAAGAGCGCGGTGAAAACGGTTTCGGATATGATAATATGTTTTTGTATGAACCGTTCGGCCTGAGTTTTGCGGAAATCGATGCCGAACGCAAGAACGGCGTCAGCCACAGACGCAGAGCGTTGGAACTGGTGCTCGATGCGCTGAAAAAACAGTGATCGTTTCAGCAGAAGATACAGGGTAAAAAACAAAGCAAAAAACAAATGCCTCCGCGGAATGCGGCGGACTCGGGGAGAGCGTACGAAAGATGAGAGTTGCAGTTGTCAGCGATACACACGGCTGCCTGTCCATGCTTGACAGGTGCATTAAACTCGCAGGTCAGGTTGATGTGTGGTGTCATTTGGGGGATTTGACTTCGGATGCCGAAGCGCTCATGAGCAGAACGAATGCAAAGGTTTATGCGGTGCGCGGGAATTGCGATTATTTCGGAGGCTCGGCGCAAAGATACGAGAGCGAAGCCGTTGTTGAGCTTGGCGGAGCAAGAATCCTGATGATGCACGGCCATACGCACGGAGTCAGCCCGTATTCGTATGACAGAGCTGCATACAGGGCGGAGGAACTGCATTGCTCCGTGCTGCTGTTCGGACACACGCATATTTCAATCGTGAACAATGACGGGAAAGTGCTTGCGGTGAATCCGGGCAGCCCGTCCTGTCCGCGCGGAGGCAGAAGTCCCTCGTTTGCTCTGCTCGAAATTGAGAACGGCGATGTGCGGGCGGAAATTATAACAATATGAAATTTTACGCCGAATTTATTTCGAGAAAACGAAAAAGGAAAAACATACCAAAATACTCGGAATTTAAGGAGGCGCGGTATTTTAAACTACAAACAGGACAAAAAATAAATATATTATTGAACCCCGCAGAACGGCAAATGCCGATTTGCGGTTTTTTTGTCTGAATTTCGGGCATTTGAAGCCCGTTTTTTGCCGCAGCAAGCAAATTTTCGGGAAAAACACGCACGCGAACAAGCTCGAATTATAAAAAGTATAATATCGATATTTCTTTCGCCTGCTTGCAAAAAGCATGGTTGCGTGTTATAATCACAATTGGCATAGGCGAATGCAAAAAATGAAAGTATTTGCCGTTCGTGCCGATTTATATCGAAGTCATACAATGAATGAGTATAGATTCGAAAGGAGCAATCACAGTCAATGTATAAGATTACACTGAGAAAAGAACTCAATCCGACCGTCACCATGATGGAAATCGAAGCTCCCCTCGTGGCGAAAAAGGCAGAACCCGGTCAGTTCATCATTCTGCGCGTCAACGAAGACGGCGAGAGAATCCCCCTGACCATTGCGGGTTATGACAGAGAAAAGGGCACAGTAAGAATCATTTTCCAGATTGTCGGTGCAACAACAACTCTGCTTAATGCAAAAAAAGAAGGCGAATACATTCAGGATTTCGTCGGTCCCCTTGGCGTTGCAACCCATATCGAAGGGCTGAAGCGCGTTTGCATCGTCGGCGGCGGCGTGGGCTGCGCGATCGCTCTGCCCATTGCACAGAAGCTGCATGAAATGGGCTGCGAGGTAACAAGCGTTATCGGTTTCCGCAGCAAGGATCTGCTGATTCTTGAAGATGAGTTCAAAGCTGCTTCCGACAGGCTCTTTGTTATGACAGACGACGGTTCTTACGGCAGGCACGGCAATGTTTGCGTACCTCTCAACGAAATGTTCGCAAACGGCGAAAAATTCGATGAAGTTATCACCATCGGTCCGTTGATCATGATGAAATTCGTTGTTGCAGCCGTCAAGCCCACGGGCATTCCCTGCACGGTTTCAATGAACCCGATAATGATCGACGGCACAGGCATGTGCGGCGGCTGCCGCCTCACCCTGCACAGGGACGGCGAGCGCATTACAAAGTTCGCATGTGTTGACGGCCCCGACTTCAACGGCTATGAAGTTGATTTTGACGAAGCAATGAGCAGAGGTGCGATGTATCGCGATTTCGAACGCCATGCGCTCGAAGAAACCTGCAATCTTCTCAACAAGGAGGTAAAATAATATGCCTAACATGAGCCCCAAAAAGAACGAAATGCCCACCCAGGCACCCGAAGTACGCGCACACAACTTCAACGAGGTTGCAACCGGCTATTCCGAAGAGACCGCACTTGACGAGGCGCTCCGCTGTCTCAACTGCCCGAAGATGCCCTGCGTCAGCGGCTGCCCGGTCAACATCCATATCCCCGAGTTTATCGCAAAGATTCGCGAGAACGATTTCGAGGGCGCATATCAGGTCATTCAGCAGACCTCCTCTTTGCCCGCAGTCTGCGGCAGGGTATGTCCTCAGGAACTCCAGTGCGAAAGCAAGTGCGTTCGCGGCATCAAAGGCGAACCCGTCGGCATCGGCAGACTTGAACGCTTTGTTGCAGATTGGCACAATGCACATTCTTCCGAAGCTCCCAAAGCTGCGCCTTCCAACGGCCACCGCGTTGCTGTTGTAGGTTCCGGCCCCTCCGGCCTTACCTGCGCGGGCGACCTTGCCAAGAAGGGCTATAAAGTCACCGTTTACGAAGCTTTGCACACCGCAGGCGGTGTTCTTGTTTACGGTATTCCCGAATTCCGTCTGCCCAAGGCAATTGTTCAGAAGGAAGTTGACAACCTGACCGCCATGGGCGTTGATATGGAAACCAACACCGTTATCGGCAAGACTCTCACCATTGACGAGCTGTTCGAACAGGGCTTTGAAGCTGTTTTTGTCGGTTCCGGTGCAGGCCTTCCCAACTTCATGAACATCCCCGGTGAGGCATACAAAGGCGTTTACTCCGCAAACGAATTCCTGACCCGCAGCAATCTCATGAAGGCATACAAGGCTGATCCCGTGACCCCCATCATGAAGGGCGGAAACGTTGCGGTCGTCGGCGGCGGCAACGTTGCAATGGATGCTGCAAGGACTGCGCTGCGCCTCGGTGCGGACAAGGTCTATATCGTTTATCGCCGCTCCCTTGAGGAACTTCCCGCTCGCCGTGAGGAAGTTGAACACGCAATGGAAGAGGGCATTGAATTCAAACTGCTCAACAATCCCGTTGAGATTCTCGGTTACAACAACCCCGATGACAAGCGCGATCCCAAGAACGGTTTCGTCACCGGCATGAAGTGCATCCGCATGGAACTCGGCGAACCCGATGAAAAGGGCCGCCGCCGTCCCGTTCCCGTGCCCGGCAGCGAGTTTGTGCTTGATGTCAACACCGTTATCATCGCAATCGGCACCAGCCCCAACCCCCTCATCAAGTCCACCACCAAGGGTCTTGAAGTAAACAAAAAGGGCGGAATTGTTGTTGAAGAAGGAACAGGTCTTACAAGTCGCGAAGGCGTTTACGCCGGCGGTGATGCCGTTACCGGTGCCGCAACCGTCATTTCCGCAATGGGTGCGGGCAAGGCGGCTGCAAAGGCGATCGACGAGTATCTCAGCAATAAATAATAGGTTCAAAGCCGCTGTTTCGGCATAAAAACCGAAATTCGGCAATGAAAAAGATACTTGGCACAGTATCAATTTGATACGGTATCAAATACGCTCCGCTGTCCGAAATACGGCGGCGGAGCGCGGAAAAACAAAACCGAACAAAAGCAATTTGCAGATTAAATCTCTGCCGACCGAAAAGCTTTGCGCGCGCATCATGCGTGCGGCATCGGTTCGGCTCGGGAGACCTGCAGGGACTTTCCGGGCTTTTGTTTTTCAAAGGGATTAAAAAACAAATTTGTTTCAAAACAAAATCGACAGTTTCCGAAATTACGAGGAAACAGCGGTTTCAAAATATCTATTTTAATAAGGAGACGGAAAATGAACAAAGAGTTCGATTACAACGTGCTCGATGAAATTCTGAAAGAACACAATTACGATGAATCCCACACCGTTACCATTCTTCAGGAAGTTCAGGCACACTACAGCTACCTGCCCAAGGAAGCTTTCCCTTATCTTGCGGAAAAGCTCGGCGTACCCGAGGCAAAGATTTACGGCGTTGCAACATTCTATGAGAATTTCTCCCTTGAACCCAAGGGCACGAATATCATTCGCTGCTGCGACGGCACGGCTTGCCACGTTCGCCATTCCACCGAAGTTCTTGACTATCTGCGCAAGGAACTCGGCCTTTCCGCAACGAAGAGAACAACGGATGACCTTAAATTCACCGTTGAAACAGTTTCATGTCTCGGCGCATGCGGTCTTGCACCGGTCATCACCGTAAACGGCAAAGTCTATTCCCAGATGACAAAGGAAAAGGCAGCCGAAGTCCTTAAGGAACTCAGGGAGGAGAATTAACATGCTTAAAAACAGGCAGGATCTTATCGCGCTTCGCGAGGGCTGCATCTCAGCTCCAGAAAAGAAGGATTCTTGTTTGCGCCGGCACGGGCTGCGTATCCAGCGGCTCACTGAAGATCTTTGACAGGCTCAAAGAACTCATCGAAGCAAACGGCATCAGCTGCCCCGTCGAACTCAAGGTTGAACCCCATGAACCCGGCATCCATGGCGGCGAGTGCGCATGTCACGCTCAGGCAGAAAATGCCGATAACAGCATCGCAATGAAAAAGAGCGGCTGCCACGGCTTCTGCGAAA
>OHLI01001242.1_pt1 | contig 10433 bp, 7 predicted proteins | sample 1569051 | NCBI WGS metagenome assembly OHLI01 (sample SAMEA3879561, study PRJEB24766) | human gut metagenome | biome: human-associated habitat; feature: feces | place: USA | collected 1985/1987
ATTCTCCTACTGCTTGATATTTTAATTCGGATGAGTAGTGATGGTTTTTTCTTGACATGAAAATACCCCCAGAGTATTCAGAGTTTTTGTTTTTACTCTGTCTACTCTAGGGGTAGCATACCAACACCGCTATCAACAGGTGGTTTTTGAAAACCAAGCGGTGAAGCTGTTACAGCCCATGGAACGTCTTAATATAATTTGAATTATCATAATTGAAATTATATTAACCGCCTACGCAGAACTGCCCACTCCCCTGAGAACTCCTCAGACGAGTGGGCATTCTTCTTTCCATGTATCAAATTTACCTTTGTGGTCACTCAAACCGCCATCAAGTCAGTGGTTAAAATTATCATTTTTCATTTGTCCCAGAGTAAGTGCACGGTTTCTGCACTGTTTTTGCACTGTTTCAAGGGATGCAATGGGCACTCTGACTTGCAAAATACGGCAAAGGGTGCAGAAACTACCGGGCAGAAAATCACGATGCTCTGCACAAAAATAACGTAAACTCGAAACTTTCAAAATCAGAGTAACTTGCCCGGTGGGCTCTTTTAATCAGAGGGCCAGGGATTCGAGTTCCCTCGAGCGCACCAAAAAGCCGCGAAGATTCGTTAGAATCTTCGCGGCTTTTTCTTTTCCCGAATCATTGCACACCACCGGAGCTGACATTGAAAATGCAATCGTACACTGCTATAATAAAATTGTGGTATTATCACCAAAAATTCAAGATGCAAAGCGTTTGCGATTGGCAAACATTCAGGAGGAACGCATGGTAACAGGAGCCATTAAAAATAAGGTAGACAAAATCTGGACGGACATCTGGGCAGGCGGCATCACCAATCCGCTGACCGTCATTGAACAGCTGACCTATCTCATGTTCATCCGGTCACTGGACGAGAAAGAGCTTGCCGCCGAAGATTTTGAGAACATGGCGGGCGAAAAGATGGAGCACATCTTCCCGGCCAGCGCGGCAGGGCAGTCTATGCGGTGGAGCCGCTTTAAGGATAAAGATTCCCGCGAAATTTTCCTGACCATGCAGCAGCGGGTGTTCCCTGCCATCAAAAAGATGAAGTATGGCCGTCTGCCGGACTTTGACGCAAACGGCGAGCTGGTGGAGATCGAGGACGACCCCACCCGCCCGGACGAGGGCAACACCGCCTTTGCGCGGTACATGGACGATGCGATGTTCCTGATCCCCACGCCGCAAGTGCTGCAAAAGATCATCACCGGGCTGGAGGATCTTTACACCCACGACATTGCCGACCTTGATATGCAGGGCGACCTGTACGAGTATATGCTGGGCAAGCTGGCAACCGCAGGGCAGAACGGCCAGTTCCGCACGCCCAAACATATCCGTGACATGATGGTGGAGCTGGTGCAGCCCACGCCGGACGACTTCATCTGCGACCCCGCCTGCGGCACAGCGGGCTTTCTGGTGTCCAGTGCACAGTACCTCCGCGCCCACTACGAGGACAGCATGACCCCGGAGCAGTGGCAGCATTTTGCCGGCCCGATGTTCACCGGCTTTGACATGGACCGCACCATGCTGCGCATTTCGGCCATGAATCTGATGCTCCACTCCATCACGAACCCGGAGATCGACTACAAGGATAGCGTGTCGAAGCAGAACTCCATTTGCAGCAAGTACACCGTTTGCCTTGCGAACCCGCCGTTCAAGGGCACTGTGGATGCCGAGAGCATCAACGACGACCTGAAAGCCGTCACCAACACCAAAAAGACAGAATTGCTGTTCCTTGCGCTCTTCCTGCGGATGCTCAAAACCGGCGGACGCTGCGCCTGCATCGTGCCGGACGGCGTGCTGTTCGGCTCCAGCAAGGCGCACCAGAGCATCCGAAAAGAACTGATTGAAAACCACCAGCTGCGGGCGGTCATCTCCATGCCCTCCGGCGTGTTCAAGCCCTACGCAGGCGTGTCTACGGCGGTGCTGGTGTTTACCAAGACCGGCGCGGGCGGCACCGATAAGGTGTGGTTCTACGATATGAAAGCCGATGGCTTCTCGCTGGACGACAAGCGCACCGAGGTGAAGGAAAACGACATCCCGGACATCATCGCCCGGTTTCAGAACCTCGACGCCGAAACTGACCGCAAGCGCACCGAGCAGAGCTTCTTTGTGCCCAAAGCGGAAATTGCCGCCAATGGGTACGATTTGTCCATCAATAAGTACAAAGAGACCGAGTATGTGCCGGTGGAGTACCCCTCGACCACGGAGATCCTTGCTGACCTGCATGAGCTGGAAATGGAGATCACTAAGGGTTTGGCAGAGTTGGAGGAGATGGTGTGATGGCGAGACTTGAAGAGATTTGCTCTTTGATTACAGACGGTTCTCATTTTAGCCCAGAGGATGAGGGTGTAGGGTATCCTATGTTCTCTGTAAAAGATATGACCCCGAATGGATTTAATATCTCGGGATGTAAAAAAATAGGAGAAGAAGCATATAAAAAATTAGTTGCAAATGGCTGTAAGCCTTTGAACGATGATGTGGTTGTGGCAAAGGATGGAAGTTATTTAAAAACGGCATTTGTAATTAAAGGTAATCCGGAGATTGCATTGCTGTCCTCCATTGCTATTCTTCGTCCCAAAATAGATTTGGTTGTCCCTGAGTATTTAAGCTATTTTTTAAAGTCCGACGCTGTTTATAGAACAGTTAGTTTGAATTACATTACAGGAACTGCTTTAAAAAGAATTATTTTGAAAGGCATTCGGAAAATTGAAGTAGACCTGCCAGATATAGGAGAACAGGAGCAACGAGCACAACGTCTTAGCAAAGTGGACTATCTTTGCCAGCTACGCAAACAACAACTTGATAAACTGGACGAACTGGTAAAGGCACGATTTGTGGAGATGTTTGGAAATAAAGACTACCCACGAATGAAGTGGAATAATGTATTCAACACAACGACGGGAAAGCTTGATTCTAATGCAGCTGTAGATAACGGAAAGTATCCCTTTTTTACGTGTTCAAAAGAACCATTGAAAATTGATAGTTATGCATTTGACCAAACCGCATTGCTTTTGGCGGGAAACAACGCAGCTGGAAAATATGATGTGAAATATTATCAAGGAAAGTTTAATGCGTACCAAAGAACATATGTTTTGTCATTGAAACATAATTGGTCATATAAATTATTTCAGTATCAATTAGAAGACAAACTACTATATTTACAGACTAAATCATTGGGTGGATTAACCAAATATCTTACACTAAAGATTCTTGGAGAACTTGACTTTATCGTTCCGCCGCTTGCCTTGCAGAATGAGTTTGCTGCCTTTGTAGAGCATGTAGACGAGCAGAAGCAGACCGTACAGCAGAGCCTTGAAAAGCTGGAACTGATGAAAAAGGCGCTGATGCAGGAATATTTTGGGTAACTCCCCCAGTCGCCTGACGGCGACAGCCCCCTCAAGGAGGGAGCCTTTGACGTGGCGGTGCCGAAAAGCCTCCCTCCTTGAGGGAGGTGGATGCGAACGAAGTGAGCAGACGGAGGGAGTTTGTTCAGCAGGCGTCCCAATAACAAGGAGATGATTTTATGTCTTTACCTTATCAGAACAAGCTGATCCCGCGTGCAAAAGAACTGCGCAAGGGCGCAACCAAACAGGAAAATCATCTCTGGTACGATTTTCTGCGCAGCTATCCCGTGCGGTTTCAGCGGCAAAAGGCCATCGACCACTTTATTGCGGATTTCTACTGTCATGCTGCAAAACTTATCATCGAACTGGACGGCGCACAACATTACGACGAGCAAGGATTGGCTCGTGATAAGGAGCGCACTGCCATTTTGTCGGAATATGGCGTAGAGGTACTGCGCTTTTCTAATACTGAGGTGGAAAATGATTTCCGCCGCGTCTGCACTGTGATTGATTCAGTGGTGAACAAACGGATGCGAGCGTTTGCAGAGGCACTCCCCCAGTCGCCTACGGCGACAGCCCACTCAAAGAGGGAGCCTTAACGTGACCGCAAGGCAAAAGCCTCCCTCTTTGAGGGAGGTGGCACGGCGCAGCCGTGACGGAAGGAGTAAGCCGCAGGGCCTTGAAAAATTGGAATTGATGAAAAAGGCACTGATGCAGGAATATTTTGGGTGAAGTGTTATACTATTGAAAGATTGTGCGGTATAATGATAGAAAAACACTGGAGGTTTACATGAGCGATTTGAATGGAATTAACATTTCTGATCTTTTGGGATTATCTGAACCACTACAAAAACTTGTAGAAACTGTCTCCTGTGGTATAGGGAAATTGTATGAACCTATACATGTAAGACGTATGGCTAATGCGAAAGCGGCTGAAATCAAAGCTATAGGCGACCAAATTTCGGATATTTCAGAAATTCCCATTAAGTATGACAATGGAAAAGTTCTTGTGGACGGAACAGACTACACAGAGTTGGTGAAGCGTACACAAAGCCGCATAGCATTTCAGGAGCTAAAAAAGCAACAGAACATAGATTATGCTGTTGCTTTTGCGGCGCAAGAACTTGCAGGTGAGCTTAAGGTAAGCAAGGAACCGGTAGATGAGGATTGGGTTTCCCGATTTTTTGATTCTGTTTCGTGTGTAAGCGAAAAAGAAATGCAACTGATTTGGGGGAAAATTCTGGCAGGTGAAATTAAGGAACCGGGTAGTTTTTCGATGAGAACGCTCGATGTAGTTAGAAACTTGAGTAAGAAAGAGGCAGAGTGTTTCTTGAAAATCTTACCATGCGTAATGAGTGCTGACAGGGATTATTTTATTTCATCAGATGAGAAGATAATAAATGTGGCTAATATCACATTCTATGATATCTTAACATTAGACGACTGCGGATTACTTTATGCAGATGGAACGATGCGGATGAGCTTTACCGTAGCAAAAAATGATCCTGCTATAATGTATAGTGATGATTATGCAATTAATATGACCAGAAGAAAAGATGAGCCTTATAACGGCTCAGTGGGTGTATATAAATTAAAGACGGCTGCACAGGAACTGTATCCTTTACTAAGGAAACAAACCAATGAAGAGTATGTAATGCTTTGGGCCAGTGAACTTTATAATAAGAACTTCAATAGGTGCAGTGTTGATGTATATAAAGTAGATGGAATTGATAATGGTACGCCCAATTGTCAACCTGTGCCACTAAAAAGCTGGAAAGAAAATTAAGCCCTAATCCTAATATTGAAAGGAGCCCTCCTTATGTCCAACTTCTCCTATCTCTCCACCCGCCCCGAATATTCCCTCTTTGCCAATTCCGCCATCGAGGCCGAGAAAGTGTTCTCCACCTCCCCGGCGATGTGCGCGGTGGGGTGCCGGAAGGCGTTGGAGCTGGCGGTGAAGTGGGTGTATGCTGCAGATAAAACCATCACCATGCCCTACAAGGACAACCTGCAATCTCTGCTGCATGAGCCGAGTTTCCGGTTCGCGGTGGACCGGGACGTGTGGAGCGTGCTGCCCAGCATCGTGAAGGCGGGCAATCTGGCGGTACATACAGGGCATAGCGTGTCGGCGGCGGATGCAGTGTTCAGCCTGCGGGGGCTGTTCGACTTCATCCAGTGGGTGGATTACTGCTACGGCACGGACTATGTGGAGCGCTCCTTTGATGAAACAGCCATCCCCGGCGAAAAGGTAGCGCTGGACGAAAAGAAGATCCGGGAACAGGAAAGTTTACTGTCCCAGAAAGATGCCGAGCTGGAAGCCTTGCGCAAGCAGGTGGAGAGTCTTTCGACGGCGTACACGGCCAGCAAACAGCAGAACCAGCAGAGCCGCAGTTTTACCGCCGCAGACCTGACCGAGGCCGAAACGCGGCAGAAGATTATCGATATCGACCTCAAGGCCATGGGCTGGAAATTCACCGGGCCGGACGCCGATGTGCGCACCGAGTACGAAGTGGACAACATGAACGGCGTGCTGGGGCAGAAGGGCTATGCAGACTATCTGCTGATGGGCAAGGACGGCTTGCCGCTGGCGGTCATTGAAGCCAAGCGCAGCACCAAAGACCCCAACATCGGGCGCAAGCAGGCTCAGCTTTATGCAGACTGTCTGGAGCAGAAGTTTGGCCGCCGTCCGATGCTGTTTACCACCAACGGCTACACCACCTATTTCTGGGATGAGCAGAGCGGCCCGCAGCGTGCCGTGAGCGGGGTGTTCTGCAAGGACGATTTACAGAAGCTGATGAACCGCCGCACCGAGAAAAAGCCGCTGGACACCATCGAAATTGACGATAAAATCACTGACCGCTACTATCAGAAAAACGCCATCCGGGCAGTCTGCGCCCACATCGCGCAGGGCTTCCGGCGCAATCTGCTGGTCATGGCTACTGGCACGGGCAAGACCCGCACCGCATCCAGCCTGACCGATGTGCTGAGCCGGGGCGGTCATGTGACCAACGTGCTCTTTCTGGCGGACCGCACTGCGCTGGTCAAGCAGGCAAAGGACGACTTCAAAAAGTATCTGCCGGACCAGTCGCTGTGCAATCTGTGCTCCTCTAAGGACGATAAGGCCGCGCGCATCGTGTTTTCCACCTATCCCACCATGCTCAACGCCATCGACAACGCCAAGACCAAGGACGGCGTGCCGCTGTTTTCGCCCGCCCACTTTGACCTTATCATCGTGGACGAGAGCCACCGCAGCATTTTCAAGAAATACCGCGCCATTTTTGATTATTTCGATGCGATTCTGGTGGGTCTGACCGCCACCCCGAAAACCGATGTAGACCGCAACACCTACGACTTTTTCGAGATGGAGCACGGCATCCCCACCTACGCCTACGATTACGACACAGCGGTCTACACCGACCATGTGCTGGTGCCTTACTACAACTACGAGGTCAAGACGAAATTCACAGAAGAGGGCATCCACTACGACCAGCTTTCACCGGAGGATAAGGCCCGCTACGAGGACGATTTTGCCGAGGACGACACCCTGCCCACCTTTATCCCATCCGAAAAGCTGAATAAGTTTATCTTCAACGCCAACACCGTGGACATGGTGCTGCAAGACCTGATGGAACGGGGCATCCAGACGGCGGGCGGCGACCGCATCGGCAAGACCATCATCTTTGCCCAGAACAAGCGCCACGCGGAGTTTATCCGGGAACGTTTTGGCAAGCTCTACCCGCAGCTGGAGACCCAGTACCCGGGGTTCATCCAGCGGGTGGTCTGCGACGACGCCTATGCACAGTCCATCATTGACGACTTCAAGCAGCCGGACAAGCCGCCGTTTATTGCGGTCTCGGTGGATATGATGGACACGGGCATCGATGTGCCGGAGTGCGTGAATCTGGTGCTCTTCAAAAAAGTACGCAGCAAAACGAAGTTCTGGCAGATGATCGGGCGAGGCACCCGTCTGTGCCCGAGGCTGCTGGACGGTAAGGATAAGGACAAGTTCTACATCTTTGACTTTTGCGGCAACTTTGAGTTCTTTCGCATGAACAAGGGACGGCCCACTGCCAATATGATTGCCTTACAAGGAGCGATCTTCCATCTGAAAGCCCAAATTGCGTTCAAATTGCAAGACTTGGCGTATCAGACAACGGATCTCATTGCCTTCCGCAAGACGCTGGTAGAGGACATGGTGCACAAAGTGCAGGAACTGAACAAAGAGAACTTTGCAGTGCGCCAGCACCTGAAATATGTGGAGTTGTATGCAAATCCCGATAACTATAACGCCCTGACCTATGAGGACACCTTGCTCATGGGCCAAGAGCTGGCACCGCTCGTCACGCCGGAAGAGGACGATGCTAAGGCGCTGCGGTTCGATGCGCTGATATACGGCATCGAGCTTGCCTATCTCGTCGGAAAGAAATACGGCAAAGCCCGCAGCGACCTGTTTAAGAAGGTTTCCGCTGTTGCATCTGTGGCGAACATCCCGGAAATCATGGCGCAAGCCGAATTGATCGACAAAATTCTGCATACGGACTATGTAGAGAATGCCGGAATCAACGAATTTGAGCATATCCGGGAAAATCTGCGAGACCTTATGAAGTATATCCCGCAAACCAGCGTGCGCTATGATACGAATTTTGATGATGAGATTCTCTCTGTAGACTGGAATGAATCAGATTTGGAAAATGATGACCTTAAGAACTACAAGGCTAAAGCAGAATTCTATGTGCGGCAGCACATGGACAATGTGGTGATTGCCAAGCTCAAAAGCAATGTCCCCCTGACCGCGGAAGATGTACAGGCACTGGAGAAAATTCTTTGGAGTGAAGTCGGCACCAAGCAGGACTATGAGGCCGAGTATGGGCAAAAACCGCTGGGCGAGTTCGTGCGGGAAATTGTCGGGCTTGATATGAATGCAGCAAAAGAAGCCTTTGCTCAGTATCTGAATGATGCCAGCCTCGATAGCCGACAGATCTATTTCGTAAATCAGATCGTGGAGTACATTGTTCATAACGGCATGATGAAAGACCTGTCCGTTTTGCAGGAAGCACCGTTTACCGACTACGGCAGCATCGTGGAAGTGTTCACAGACCTGTCCGTGTGGGCAGGCATCCGACAGGCGATTGAACGGGTCAATGCCAATGCGCTGGCGGCGTGAATGCGGTGGAAGATAGGGGGCTGAAAGAGTGAATGCACAAGAACGAGAAGCGTTCTGGAAAACTTTATGCGCATTACCCGGACTTGACCTATCACAGGATGCAAAACAACTGATGGCAGCGATACGGTTTCCGAAACTTTTATTTCGCTATCGTCCTGTCAATCTTAATAGCTTGGAAGCACTTCGTACAAATAGGCTCTGTTTTTCTTCGGCAAACTATTATGACGATCCCTTTGATACATTTTTACATATTGATATTGACTCTATTCACCAAGAATTTCTGACGGCATTTCAAACTCGTGAAAGCACAGAAGCAGTCACAGAAGCAGTCACAGAAGGTGTCAAGGACATTCTTGGCGGCATGCTGACTGAAGAGCAGAAAGCCTTTTTTACAGCTGACAATGTGACAAAGATGCTTTCAAATGGACTCGTCGAAAATTTTCTTAGTTCTGCGCTTGCATTGCGAGATGAGATAAAGAAAGACACTTGGTCGATTTGCTTTTCCGAGAATGGTTTTAATGAGGTTCTCTGGCTAAAATACGCAGACCAACACAGAGGCTTTGTTCAGATTTATGATCTTGAAAAGAAAGAAAACTATTTATGCGGGAAACAGGAAAAATGTCAAAACTGTGGAATCAAAAATTTCGGCACACCGTTATATCCCATCTACTATTCGAACGCTCCGTATAATGCTACTAATTTCGCAAAACTTGTAATGCTGAACAAGATCGGTGAAATTTCTGATACGACAATTCCCAAATATCTGTATGATAGCGTGGGGAATGGTACATGGGAAAGAGAAAGAACAACGCTGATCAAGAGGAAATGCCATGAATACGATGAAGAATGGCGTATGATAACTGCTTGCCCAATGAAGCCGCCAGTTATGATGGAATGGATTCCAAGCGGGATTATCCTGGGTTTAAGAATGGGAGTAAAGGAAGAAAATCTTGTTGTCAGCATGGCAAGAGAAGCTGGAATCAAAGATATTTATAAATCGATCATTGATTCAAAAAACAGGCTAAATGCCATACCAGTGACACTTAAGTAGTGCAAAGGCGCGTATAACAATTACCCTTACTAACCTTATTGACACAGAGAAAATCGCCCGAATCCGTTGCGCTGCAATAGATTCGGGCGATTCGTTTCCATGATTTATCCCTCTCGGATACCCACGGTTACAACTCCCGTTTTCGTCATTATGTACTACTTCCGCCCGTTCCGTTTGGCTAAATCGCTCATAGCGAAGCAGAATTGTTCCCACCGTGTCAACGTCGTCTGCAACGGGTCGCCCTCGCGGATACGCATGGTGCGGCGGATCTCCTTGGGGATGACAACACGGCCGAGGTCGTCGATCCGTCTGACAATTCCGGTTGCTTTCATCTATCAAAACTCCTTTTATACTCGATAAACTGCACTTAGTCTTTGGAAAAGCCGCCAATTTATCCAAAGCCGCGGCTGGAAGATTTTGCAGCGCGCTGAGGATGATGTTTTTTAACAAAATAAGGTGAAAGAGGAGCGAATGTGGATATTGTGCACAGCTAAGAGCGGATTTTAGATGATGAAACTGAAAGAAGTGACAGACCAAAAAAACTTTGAAAAATACGCTTGACATTTCCTGGGATGCGAGTATAATAACATACTGTTCCGCGAATGGAGCGTGCACCTTGTAAATTAAACAACGAAACTTTGACAAGCACCAGATGAAAAACTGTGCGAAATGCACAGAGCTTGCGAGGAGGACGGTTGAGTCAATTACGTCTGAATCGTAAGGATAAAAAGTTTTAAGCTATGACAAATAGCTCGATAAAGATTAGCTCAGACTTAGGTCTGTGTTGATACCATTTTATTGAGAGTTTGATCCTGGCTCAGGACGAACGCTGGCGGCGTGCTTAACACATGCAAG
>OHLI01001249.1_pt1 | contig 10392 bp, 8 predicted proteins | sample 1569051 | NCBI WGS metagenome assembly OHLI01 (sample SAMEA3879561, study PRJEB24766) | human gut metagenome | biome: human-associated habitat; feature: feces | place: USA | collected 1985/1987
ACGTTGAGTTTCAGTTCCGCGAGCCGTTGGTCGAGCAGCATGCTGAAGAAACAGGCTTTCGACACTTTGCCCAGTTCGGGATGGCCGTGCGCGTCGTAGGTGAAGTGAATGCCGCACGAGGAGAGTTCTGCCTCGCTCAATTCGTGGAACACGCCTTCGGAGATGACCGCCGCGCCGTAGTCCATGCCGACGATCCGGCGCTTGACGATGGACGAAACCATCAGACGGATGATCTTGTCGATGGTGATCGGCGTTTTGTTGAACATTTCGGGAATGACGATCATCGGGTAGTGGCACGCCTCGCCGATACCGAAGGCCAGGTGTCCGGCGCTGCGGCCCATCGCCGACATGACGAACCAGTTGCCGCTGGTGCGGGCATCGACATAGACGGCCCGGGCGATCACCGCTCCCTTGTCTTTGGCCGATTCGTAGCCGAAGGTCGGTGCACAGTCGGGCAGCGGAAGGTCGTTGTCGATGGTTTTCGGGACGTGTATGTTAGCGATCGGATGACGCTTTTCTTCCAGAAATTTGGCCACGCGGTTGGCCGTCGATGCCGTGTCGTCGCCGCCGATGGTCACCAGCAGCTTGATGTTGTTCTCGGTGAAGAACTGCCAGTTGAAACGCTTCTCGAAATCTTCGTCCGAAGGTTTGAAGCGGCTCATGCGCAGGAACGAACCCGCGAGGTTGAAAATTTCGTCCGCTTTGAGGAAGGTGATGTTCTCCGTGGCGGGCGCTTCGCGGAAGAGCCCCGTGAAACCTTTGTGGAGTCCGATGACGCTGTATCCCTTCTGCAGGAAGGTTTTTGCCACGCTGCCCACTACCGTATTCATGCCCGGTGCCGGGCCGCCGCCCGTGAGAATGGCGATCGCTTCGTTTCGTTTGGTCATATCGTATCTGATTTTATAGCTCATTGACAGCATGAAATTAACGTGCCGAAAATACAATTATTTCGTTCGTACCGGAAAAAATATGGAGGCTTCCCGGGGGAGCCTCCATACGTTTTGGGGAGTAATGAAATGGATTACTCGATTACGGTGACGTTTATAGCTTGTTCGCCTTTAGCTCCGTTTCCAAGTTCGAAAGCGACTTTCTGTCCTTCGTTCAGCGTTTTGAAAGAATCGGATACGATGCCTGAAAAATGTACGAAGACCTCTTTGCCGTCTTCGCGGGTAATGAATCCGTAGCCTTTCTTGCTATCGAACCATTTAACTTGACCTGTCATAAATGAATATTGATTAAAAATGTATCAGCAAAGAAAGGTAAAAAGTGTTGATTCTCAAAATTTTTTCGCAATTATTTTTGCACGTTTTTTGTTCCTCGAAAAAATAGTTATATTTGTTCATCCGTATTATCTGTAAAAAGTTTGAAAGCTATGGGCAAGAAAGTAAAATGGGCGCTATTGACGATGCTGGGTTTTGCAACGGCTTGTTCGACAGTGAAGAACGCTCCTCAGAACGTCAGCAGGCCATCCGTGAGAAGACAGCCCGCAAGGAGGTTAAAAAGGCACAACGGGCCCGTGAGAAAGAGGCTCCGGCTTCCAAAAACGAATAATCGCCGATGACGGGACGAAAGCTCGGGTTGCGCAAGCGTATCGGGCTGCGCCTTTTTTCCGATCTTTATGCGGAGAAGATCGCCGAACACAAGTTGCGTACGCTCTTTTGGGAGTGTACGTTACGTTGTAATTTGGCTTGCCGTCACTGCGGCAGCGACTGTCGGGTCGATCCCGGCGTGCCGGATATGCCGTTGGCGGATTTCCTGAAGGTGCTCGATGAGGAGGTTACGCCCCACAACCGCCCGGAAGATGTTCTGTTGATCTTTTCCGGCGGAGAGGTGCTCGTGCGCAGCGATCTGGAGGAAGCCGGCCGGGAGGTTACCCGCCGGGGCTATGCCTGGGGGATGGTGACCAACGGTCTGGCGCTCGACGCCGACCGCTTGCGAAGTCTGATGGATGCGGGGTTGAGATCCATTTCGATCAGTTTCGACGGCTTTGAGGATGCTCATAACTACATCCGGCGCAATCCCCGCAGTTTCGAAAAGGCGCTCGACGCGATCCGGTTGATCGTGAGGGAGCCCCGGCTCACCTACGACGTGATTACATGCGTCACTTCGCCGATGGTCGCTCGACTCGAAGAGTTCAAGGAGCTGTTGATCGCCGAAGGAGTGAAATATTGGCGCATCTTCTCGATCTTCCCTGTCGGCCGGGCCAAGGACGATCCGACGCTCGCGGTTACCGACGCACAGTTCCGCGAGGTGCTGGAGTTCATAAAGCGTACCCGTAAGGAGGGACGCATCGACTTGAGTTACGCCTGCGAAGGCTTTCTGGGCGGTTACGAAGGCGAGGTGCGGGACGATTTCTACCAGTGCGCCGCCGGGGTTTCGGCTGCCTCGATCCGGGTGGACGGGGCGATTTCGGGCTGTACCTCCATCCGGGCCAATTTCCATCAGGGGAATATTTACCGGGACAGTTTCTGGGACGTGTGGCAGAATCGCTTCGACAAGTTCCGCGACCGCGAATGGGCCCGCAAAGGGGAGTGCGCCGATTGCAAGATGTGGCGTTTCTGTCTGGGCGGCGGTATGCACCTGCACGACGACCAGGAGCATCTGATGTACTGTCACTACAAGCGATTGCAATAGTCGGAAACACAATAGGAGAGAGACTGTCTAACAGGTCCCTGAAATTGAAAATCGTCCCTGTCAGGATCATTCCGACGGAGCATTAAAATCGGACTTGTTAAACAGCCTCTCTTTGCGTTATGTCCGGTGAGGCGGACGGTTTTTTCCGGTTCGGATGTTCCGGTCTTATTCGAGCTTATGTACGAAGCTCTTCACTTCCTTGCGTTCCCGGGGCAGCGTTTCCCGGGTGCGGAACGGCTCCGCCAGCCGGTCGGCCGGGCCGGGGTAGCCGAGCGTCATCATCGTTACAGGTTCGATCTTTTCCGTGTCGAGGCCCAGCAGCCGGGCGCAGGCTTCCACGTCGAAGCCGGCCATCTGATGCAGTTGCATTCCCATCGAGGCGGCTTGCAGGGCGATCGAGATGTTCGCGGCGCCCACATCGTGCATCCAGTGCCGGTTATAGACATCCGTCCCCGGGAAATTCTTGTATCCGCAGGAAACCAGCAACACCGGAGCATCGGGCGCCCAGGCTCGATTGCCTCCGGTGAGGCACTCCGCGAGCCGGGCATGAGCTTCCGGATATTCGCGAGTCGTATAGTAATATGCCCACTCCTGGGCATTGTTGCAGGAAGGAGCCCAGCGTGCCGCTTCGAACAGCAATGCCAGTTGTTCTTCATTGACGGGACGGGAGTCGTATGAGCGGGGGCTCCATCGTTCTTCGATGGTTTTTATCAGTTTCATATCGGTAAATCATAGAATGTGTTTGGGTAATCCGCAAATTTTGTGCCCCGTGCATTACTGGATTTCGGGAAGATGCTCCGCCGGTTCCGATAGACGGTCGATGCGCAGTCGGGCAGCCGCTGCGTTCGGTGGGTGGCTGTGAAAAACCTTGCCTGTAAGCTACAGTCCCGGTTTTGCCGAAAAGCCGGATGATATGGCGGTTTTCGGAAGAAGAGGGGCAGACCTGAAATTGAGAACTCCCTGATGAAACTCTTTGTGTCCGTGTGGCCTTTCGCCGACTACAACGGCAGTTTACGACGATAAAAATTCCCGTAAAGGAAAGATTACTCTGATTTTTCGAAGCCTCGGATTGCGTCGCTTTTCTCCACTTTCCCGATAGCAGCAACCCTTGGACGAAACGAAGAAAAGTCGTTCGCGAATGACTTTTTATCTTCATCCGCCTTTGTATAAACGAATTGCCGTTGGAAAATAAAAATAAGAATCTGGATTGCGTTGCTTCGCGACTTGTCAAATAGCTCCTTGATGGGAAATACACAAACAAAAGCTGTTCCGCAGGCAGTTTTTTATCGCTGTTCGTTTGCCGTGTGACATGTCGCTGTCCGGAAATGAAAAAAGGAATGTTTTCGTATCCCTTCTCTCGGTCGGGAAAACTGGATTGCGTCGCTCTGCTTCGCTTCCGGACGAGTCTCTTATTGGGTGTACAAAAATCAAGGACCCCGCTTGATAAAGCGGAATCCTTTTTTCTTGTACCCTTACTTTCGGCGATGAATAGCCGTCGTATGCCCATAGTAAAAAACCTTTGCCTTTTAAGGCAAAGGTTTTGATTTTTGTCGGGGAGACTGGATTCGAACCAGCGACCTCCAACTCCCGAAGCTGGCGCGCTAACCGGACTGCGCTACACCCCGAACAATATTTTTCACCGTAACTGATTTCCCTCTTTTTCGAGCCTCTACGCAAGAAGTCTTTTTCCGGAGGCTTCTTCGTCGGGGTAGCGGGATTCGAACCCACGACCCCCTGCTCCCAAAGCAGGTGCGCTAACCGGACTGCGCTACACCCCGTTCCCAATCCGGGGACCTCTTGCGAGGTGTGTCCCGCCGATTGCGGAAATCAGTGCGATTTCGGAGTGCAAATATAAGGTCTTTTTTGTTTATAACAAACTTTTCCGGCTAAAATTATCTTTTCGAAGAGAGATTCCTTTTTCCCGACTTCCGTTTCGGGACCTTTTCAGGCCGGATTTCGAATATCCGGTCGCGTGTGCCACGACGTACCGTCCGTTATCCCGGAACGTTTTGTTATTGCAAGCGAACCGCTTGCAGTCGGTTTCGAATTATTCCGAATGTCCTCCCCGTATCGCAGCGATGTGCCGTTCGTTTCGGATGACGGTTTTCCGTTTTTGGTATCATCTGCCCGGGCCGTCGTCGAACAGAAACCTGAAATCTTCGCGGGGCCGGGGCATATATACGTGGAATCCCAGTTCCTGCGCCGTGTGAAGATTTTCCGCATTGTCGTCGATGAAGAGCGTCGCTTCGGGGCGCATACCGCTCTTTTCGATCATTTTGCGGTAAATTTCGGGGGAGGGTTTCAATTCGTGCATTTCGTATGAAAGATAGGCTTTCTCGAAATAGTCGTCCAGTTGCAAACCTTCCTGGGTGAAGAGAACGTCTCGCACGAAAGGAAAAACCACGTCGTTGATGTTGGAGAGGGCATAGGTCCGGAATCCCCGTTCCCGCTGCGTGCGCACCATTTGCAGCTTGTAGCGGGGGATGCCGGCCAGGAAGGAGGTGAAGGCCCGGCGGATTTCATCGTCCGCGATGTCGCGTCCTGCGCTCCGACGCACGTAGTCGTAGAAGTCGTCGTTCGTCACGTCGCCCCGTTCCAACCGTCCGAGAAATCCTTTCGGATGGTACGAGTCGATCAAATCGTCGATTTCGGTGAATCCGATCTTGTGGAATTCCTCCACGCAGCGTGCTCTGTCGAGGTCGATCATCACGCCCCCGAGATCGAATACGATATTTTCGATTCCTTGCAGCATGTCGGTCTGTTTCGTAGTGTCGTTATGGCCTGTCGGCAATTATCCGGCCGAATGCACCGGGCAGGACCCGGCTTCGGGTTTCAGCGATGTTCTTCGTTGAAATTTCCGACGGATTTTTCCCGGTTGCAGGAGCTTTTCGGTGGCGGCCTTGTTCTTAGCACCGTTGTCCCGCTGTCGTGGTTTGTCCGTCCGACGTGCCCGTTACGTCGTTTGTTTGTTCGGTCTGTTTCCGGTTATTCGTTCGTTTGCAGCTCTTCCGGATGTGCTGTCGGGGTTTTTATCGTCGTAATTCCGGCCTCGGATTCGGTGATCGTAGTCTCGGCCTGGGTGGACTGCGTCGCTGTTGCCGTCGGAGCGGAAGGTTCGGGAGTCGCCGTTTCCTTCGCAGTTCCGGTTTGCGTGAGTTGTACCGCCGCCTGTTCCGGTACAGTCGCGAGGACTTCCGCCGTCGCGGAAGCCGATGTATCCGTTGTTTCCGTATCGCCTGCCGTATTGCCGTCCGTTACGTCGATGCTCTCTTCCTCCATACCGAGCTGGATGGCATAAATATCTTTTCCCGTGTAATCGCCGAGTTCCTGTGCCGGAATCGTCCGTACCGAGATTGCGGTGACGGGTATTCCCTGCGATCGGGTCAGGTATTCGACGATCGCGCTGTCGCGGCGGACGAGAATTTTTTCGAGCTGTCCGGCTGCCTGGTCTCCGTAAAGCGTGAGGGCTTTCCGGCTGCCGGAGAGTTTGCTGCCGTCGATGCCGCGCAGGGCGAGCAGCGAGTCGGCGAAGCGCATCACTTCGTCCGATTTGAGCTTGGTTTCCTGGATTCGCTCGAAGTCGATCATCGACAGCCGCTCGCCCGCCGGAAGGGTCGAGTTGTAGCAGGCCATTTTGAGATTCAGTTCTGCCAGCCGTCCGACGGCCTTGCTGCGGTTGATCCGCTGCGCGAGGCCTATCTGCATTTCGGGCTTGTCGCGCAGTATGTCGGCCACCTTATCCAGCGTGGCGTATTGATCCGTATTGAGGGAGAATTGCAGCGGATCGACCTCGATGCGGTCGAGATTGTCGCCTCCGCCCGTCAGGAACGAGAAAGGTGCCGTCACGACTTTCAGCAGAACGTTGCCCAGCGCCTTCATCACGATCTTGCGGTAGGAGAATTCCGGGGAGTCGAGGTTGCCTTTCACCGGCAGGTCGATCTTGACGTGTCCTTTGCGGTCTTTGAGAATGTAAAGTCCCAGCTTGAGCGGAATCTTGAATTCAGGCTCCAGGTCCTTGCGTTTCTTGTCGACCTCGCATTGAAATATGTCGAGGTGGTTCGTGCCGTTGAGAAAACGGTCAGCGATGATGTTTTGGCTGCGGAACGTGAGGTTGCCGCCCGTGAGCGGGTAGGCCGTGAAATGTTCGCAGTAGGGGGTGAAATCCTTGAGGTTGATGTTCGACAGAGCGACCATGAGGTTGTGGTTGTCGAGGTTCTGGAGCGAGCCTTTCCAACGGATATGGCCCGATCCCGTGCGTTGCAATTTGGCGTCGAGCGTCAGTTCGTTCTGTTTGCTGAAATCGATGTCGCGGCTCGACAGCCGGATGTCCGAAATGAGGTATCGGAACGGTTTTTCGAACGTGTTGTCCGTGAAGGCGATCTCTCCCTTGTCCAGAAGCAGTTCGCCGACGGTGAAATTGAGCTGCGTCGTGGCCGGTTCTTCGCGTTCGATGGTTACGGTCGTTTCACCGTCGATGGTCGCTTCCGTTTCCGTCGGACGCTCTTCGGGAGCTTTGATCAGAGCGAGCAGGTTGTTGCCGCCGCCCCGGTAGATTTCGAACTGGGTGCGGATGCCGGCGGCATAGATTCGGCGAATATCGTACTGCATCGTGCCCAGATTGCCGTCCCGCAGGTCGAAATTGAGCGTATCGACGTCGATGATCCGGTTGTCGCGGCTGTCGCGCAGTTTCAGCCCCGATGCGGCCGCTATGCCGTACGTGCGCAGGTCGAGCAGGTGGTTGGCGTTGCCTTTCACATGCAGGTCGAGCGTGACGAGGCCCTCTACCGAGCCGATGTCGATCACCTGATTGAAATAGGCCGCCGTGCCTGCCAGCGAGAGGTTCGAAAGCAGCAGGCTGAGGTCGTAGTCGGCCGTCGCCTGGTCGTATTCCAGCGAGGTGCGGAGCGAACCGCCCCGTGAGAAGTTGAACACGATGCCCATGTCCGTCCGTTCGTGTCCGGAGAGGTGCAGTCCCGGTACGTCGATGTCGAGCTCGTTGAAGCCCCACGTGACGTTACGCTGCATGTCCTTGTAAGTCAGCTCGCCGTTGTGTATCTTGATGTCGTCGATATCGACTGTCCAGGGGTTCGACGGGGCCTTTTCGACTGTGTCCGCAGGGGTCAGGAATCGGGTCAGCAGGTCGTCGAAATTGAAGCTGGTGCCATCCTGATAGACGTTCAGGTAGGGTTTGTCGATCAGTACGGCGTCGATGTGTATCCGCTGGCGCAGCAAAGGCAGCAGGTGTATTCGAGTATAGAAATTTCCCAGCGATGCGAATGTCGTCGAGTCGTCCGGTTCGAGCATGGCGATCCGGTCGATGCGAAGTTTGCCGTTGAGTACGTTGAACCGCAACTTTTCGATGGTTATTTGCCGACCGACGAGTTCCTTGCTGTGTTTTTCAAGGTAGTTTTTCGCGATAGGAGGCAACAGCAGAATCGTCGTCACGACGAGTACTGCGATGATGCCGAGGGTGACGAGCAGAATCTTGATCCATTTTTTCATGGCCGTCTATCTTCTTTTTTATCGGGTTCTGTGTGTTAGCGTTGAAGCTTCATCGTGTACTTGCGGGCAACCCGGAGTACGCACATCGGCATCAGACGGCAGAAGGGTATGAAAAGCCGGTTCCACCAGCCGGGTACGCAGCAGCGGCGTCCTCGCCATAGGGCTTTCAAGGCTCGCCGGGCGCAACTGTCCGGCGTGATGAGCACACCTAGCCGCAGCCCGATACGCTGCCAGCGGGGCGGCAGTCCGTAGAGGTCGGTGGCCACACCTGCCGGGCAGACGGCCGTGACACGGATGTTCTGTTCGCGCACCTCCTTGGCGAAAGCTACCGAAAACCCACGCAGGTAGGATTTGCTGGCGCTGTACAGCGCCAGTCCCGGCCAGGGCATCCAAAGCGAGTAGGAGGCCATGTTGAGGATATGTCCTCCGCAGCCCCGGCGGGCCATTTCGGCGCCGAACAGCCGACAGGTCAGGGTCGTGGTCAGGGCGTGGAGGCAGAGGATTCTTTCGATCCGCTCGACGGGTGTTTGCAGAATGTCGCGGAACGAGAAAGCTCCGGCGTTATTGACCAGGACATCGACTTCACGGCCGAGAGCCTGTACCCGCTCGAAAAGTTCGTGTGCGGCTTCGGGTCGTGCCAGGTCGATCGGGATGACCTCTACCGCCAATCCGTATTGTTCGTGGAGTTCTTCGGCTGCGGCTTCCAGTTTCGCCGGATCGAGTCCTGCGAGGATCAGCCGGTATCCGAGTTCGGCCAGCCGCCTGGCCATGCAGCGCCCGATGCCGCTGCCGGCACCCGTCACCAGAGCGGTCCGGCTCCCTTTTTCGATCGTTCCCTTGCGTGTCATTACGGTAGTTTTGCCAGTTCCTCCCGGATTTTTCGGGGCAGGTCGCCGCAATGTTTGCAGCATTTCATATCGACCGAATACATGCGGGCGATGCAGTAGTTGCGGTGGTCGCACTCGCTGCGGGTCGCCGCATCGCCTTCGCGCAGCTTGTTCACGAAAGCCGGGTCGTTCACGAGCGCCCGAGCCATCTGCACCAGTTCGAACCCGCTGTCCAGAGCCCGCTCGATTCCTTCGCGGCTCACCAGACCTCCCACGTAAATTAGCGGCAGTTGCAGCGCTTCGCGGAATTTTTTGGCATCCTCCAGGAAGTAGCACTCCGAGAAGGGGAACTGCCGGATCATGAAGGGGCCGCAGTAGCGGATGAAGGCCCGCAACCAGAGGGGCGAGTAGTAGCTCATGGTGTAGATCGGGATCAGCCCCCGCATGACGGCCATCGGGGCCTTCGAGACGAATCCGCCCGAGAGGACGATGCCATTGACCTTCCAGCGCTCGATTTCGCGGGCGATCTCGATGCTCTCCGGAATCTCGATGCCGCCCTTGAATCCGTCGTACATGTTGTGCTTGACGAGTACCGAGGTGCCCGTCGCAGGGGCGGCGTTCATCACCTCCTCGAGGCACATGCGCATGAAGCGCATCCGGTTGTCGAGCGAGCCGCCGTATTCGTCGCGGCGGTGGTTGGTATAGGGCGAGAGGAACTGCGAGATGAGGTAGCCGTGCCCGGCGTGCACCTCGACGCAGTCGAAACCGGCGGCATGAGCTGTTCGCACGGCCTTGCCGAAGTCTTTGGAAACCTGCATTATTTCATCCCGGCGCATTTTGCGGACGGGGGTGTAGGCGTAGAGGTTGAATCCGCTCGAAGCCCCGATGGGAATCTGTCCGGCGGTCGAGTAGTGGGTCATGTTACCGCAGTGACCGATCTGGATCGAAGCGGCGGCGCCTTCCTTGTGGATGGCGTCGGTGATGTCGCGCAGCGCCGGGACGATCTCCGGGCGCAGCCAGAGCTGGCTCTTGAACGAGAGCCCGCTGCGGCAGACGGCAGCGTAGGCCAGCGTGGTCATGCCGATACCGCCCCGGGCGACGCTCACGTGGTAGTCCTTGAGCTGCTGCGTGGGGCTGAAGTCTTTGCCCATCGATTCGAAGGCTGCCGAACGGATGGTGCGGTTGCGGAGCGTAACCTGCCCCAGACGATAGGGCGTGAAGAGTACGGAATCCTGCAAATTACTCATAATTGAAAACTTAATAGATGAAAGGTATGATCCTCTTTCGGTGCAGGGAGGTGAATTCCTGCCCGAACTCTTTTTCGTATCGTTTGTAAAGCGAAGCTGCGCGGGGGGCGAGGTTGGCGAAGGTCCACCAGGCGAATACTGCCCCGGCCCATGACCACGAAGCGATGGCGAAGCCCACCCAT
>OHLI01001256.1_pt1 | contig 10318 bp, 9 predicted proteins | sample 1569051 | NCBI WGS metagenome assembly OHLI01 (sample SAMEA3879561, study PRJEB24766) | human gut metagenome | biome: human-associated habitat; feature: feces | place: USA | collected 1985/1987
TAAAAAATATATGAAAAAATAACAAAAATGCAAAAAAGCGCTTGCAAATTAAAAATTTTTATTATATATTGTGGTTAGAGAAAAGAAATTTTTAGTTTTTTACTGAAAATTGGGGTGGGAATTTGGAAAAAGAGAAATTTTACTTCGTTGTTAGAAAATTGATCCTTCCGCTGTTGACCGGTTCGCAACTGGTTGGGGAAGAGGAGTCAAACGCTCGTGAAGCAGAAGTTGCTCTTGGAAAACAAAATTCGCTATTGATAAAACCTTGCAAAACAGCTGAATACAGACTTGTGATTAAACGTGGTCGAGCATATCAACCATTTGAAATAAACCTATTAAAAAACATTTTAAAAGAAATAAATGATGTTAGCAATTTTGAAGGACTTGACCCATCGTATGAAATGGGGCTTCTCGAAAAAGCCATCGAAAAAGCAGTCTGCGATAGTGTTGCATCGTCTGCTTCTTCAACTATGCTCGGGCTTGTTGGCGCGCTTAGTAATTGGAGTGCCCGCACATATGAAGGGAAAAAAATCAATTTTGGAATCATTTTAAATATTACTGACAACAACGAAGTTGGACCTTTGCATTATTCCGACATGCTTTCAAGCGACTTTTTCGCTCTTCTTTCTGACGGTAAGCACAGTTTTGTCGAATTTAACAAAGACGGCTATTTAACCGGATATGTTTCTCTTGCAAAAGTGCGCAACTATTCGTCAATCGCGCCATATGAATTCAACTACGTAGCCCGTTATTGCGGAGAAAAAAAGGTTGGCATCGCTCTCACAGAAAATGGCGATCTTTTGATTTTTAAAAATCACACGCTCATGTATGCAAAGCGTCGCGGGAAGTGGAACGTTTATTCTCACGAAGAGATTATTCAGCTTCTTTCATATCGCACATCGCATTCGCTTAAAGAAATTCGCCGTGCAATCTATCTTTCTGCGATTGATTGTTCGTTCAACTATTCGGGCGGAATAATAGTCTATCTCAAACGTGACATGGCGGAAGGAGCGCTCGCGCACATTGACGCTCGCGACATTCTATCAGAACGATATTATGAAATTAAAAAGCGAATAGAACTTGAAGAAAGCGAAAAACTTTACAATCTTTCATCAGCTGAGCGCACACGCAGTTTCTATTTGCCTGATTATGAAGAATTTATGGTTAAAAATTCATGCTATAAATCAGAATGTCTTAAACAAATTATCGACGGCAGAAAGTTCCACGAAATTGACCGCAAACTCAGAGAAGAAATCATCGCCATGGACGGAGCAACCATCATTGATTTTGACGGAACAATCATCGCAGCGGGCGCAATTTTAAAAATCGAAGCAGGCTCGCTTGGCGGTGGTCGTCTTGCCGCAGCAAAAGACCTTGCAAAGTATGGCGTTTCACTTAAAATTTCACAAGACGGAGTCATTCAAGGCTTTTCAACTGACAAGAAAAACTCGTCAAAAGTTCTCTTTACAGTAAGTTAATTGACAAAAAAGCAGAATTGTGCTATAATAATCAAAGTCAGTTAAACATGTGGTCGCAGTTTGCTGATAAAAAGCAAAGTGAGGAAAGTCCGAGCATCATAAGACAGGGTGCCAGTTAACGGCTGGTGAAGGTGACTTTAAGGATAGTGCAACAGAAATAAACCGCCCGCAAGGGTAAGGATGGAAAGGCGAGGTAAGAGCTCACCGGGGCTGTGGTAACATGGCTTGCTCTGTAAACCCCACCCGATGCAAGGCCAAGAAAAGACAGTTATCGCGTCTTACGTGTCTTTCAAAAGCGCCGCTTGAACCTTTTGGCGACAAAAGGTCTAGATAGATGACCACAAAATACAGAACTCGGCTTATAGTTTAGCTGACAAAAAGCAAACAATTTCGGTTGTTTGTTTTTTTTGTTTAGTAAATTTAATATTGTCAAAAATGAAGATATGAAAAAGAAAGATTACATTTTCAATATGACAAATTTAATATGCAGCCGCATCAAATTTCAAGCGCCAAAAAATGCCGAAAACGTGAATTTTGAAGCGCTAATCAACCAAGGAATTGACCTTACAAAACCGGTGTTTTTTTATGAAAACAGACTTTCGCCTGTCATGGCAAAATGCTTTTATAATGCGCAGAAAAAACTCGATTTTAACCTTGTTTTCACCCACTCTCAGCCACACAACAGAAAACTAAATTTCATTATTTCTGACGATGAAAACCTGAAAAAATTAAATGTAAACTATCGCTCGTCGTCAAATTATAACCCAGTTGCTAGTGAAAATTATATCTTGTTTAACGGCAAAAAATTAAAACAAACTCTTTGCAATTATTTTTTTGATGGCTTTTTAGAAGACAACGGAATCAACTGTTTTGTGCGCGAATGCATGTTGTCGGGAAGAGGAATATATCTTGAATTTTTAAACACAACAAACAGCGAAAAATCGGTAAATTTTGAAATAAATTTGCCACTTGAAAAGGGATATTATACCTTTGAAAAACTGCTTCACGCAATAAAAATAACGCACTTATTTTCGGGCGAAAGAATGTTTTTCAACTTCTCATCAAAAGCCAATAAATTCTGTTTTTCTTGTGTAGATGGTGTTGAAAATTGCGCCTATCCAAAAGTTAATATAAGTTGTAATTTGCGATTAAAACCATATCAAAAACAGCATTATTTTTATAATTTTGGAAGTGAAAAATTTATGCTAAATTCTATGGAAGAAATTGAAGCATATTTTGCTCAAAGCAAGAGAAAAACTTGTGAAATTTTTGATGTAAAAATTGACACAAAATTTAAAGATATTAACAACAAAATCAATTATATTTTGCCTGAAAAAATCTATATGGCATGGCTTAAAGGAAAAAGCGACATTAAAAGTGAAAAGGAATATCTCAACCTAAGAAAACGCTTTGTTTTAAAGGCAAACAGCGATTTTGTGTTAAACGAATATGACAACATAAATTCTCTTAAAATCTTTAACGGCAGCATTTATAAAGAAGTTTTAGTAATAAAAAATTGCGACGAAAAAGCGATTGAACATTTAGGCACAAAGTTATCAAAAAATGCCAAAATTTTATCAATTTCACAGCGCGATTTATCATCAAAAAATGTGCCAATTTGTATAGTTTAACAAAAAATCGGTTTTGCCCTTTATTTTAAAGGCGAAAAGGCTGTTTTTATATTGCAAACAAAAAAAGTATAAATTTTGTTTGCATTTTTTTTGCCATGTGTTATAATTTGAACATGGAAAATTTAAAGACACCTCTTGCCGAAAGAATGAGACCAACCTCACTTGATGACTTTTTCGGACAAGAGCATATTGTTGGAAAAGGCAAACTTCTGCGCCGTGCTATTGAATTTGGTTCGGTGGGAAGTATGATTTTTTATGGTCCACCAGGAACGGGCAAAACAACTCTTGCGCAAATCATAGCAAAAGCCCTTGATGCCAACATCGAAAAACTGAACGCTGTGGCAAGCGGAGTCGCCGACGCAAAAGCGGTCATTGAAAAAGCGAAACGCGACAAGTTGCTGCTTGGTAAAAACACATATCTGCTTTTAGATGAATGTCATCGTTGGAGCAAAAGCCAAAGCGACTGCGTGCTTGAAGCAATCGAAAAGGGCGACATATTCTTTATCGGCTCAACAACCGAAAATCCATTCACCTCAATGACTCGCGCAATAGTTTCACGTTGCAGAGTAATCGAACTTAAACCGCTCTCGCGTGACGACATCAAAAAAGCTCTCAAACGCGCGATAGCCGACCCAGAAAAAGGGTTGGGCTTGCTTCCAATAAAAGCGGAAGACGAAGCGCTTGACTATTTGGCAGAAACTTGCGGTGGTGATGCCAGAGCAGCATTAAACGCTCTCGAACTTGCCGCTTGCACAACGCCAATGAACAAACAAAAGCAAATTGTGCTTACAAAAGAAGTTTTCAGTGAATGTCTTGACCGCAAACCACTTTCAACCAGCGTCGACAATTATTATGACCTGCTGTCAGCTTTTTGCAAAAGTTTACGCGGTTCTGATGCCGATGCAGCACTGTTCTATTCAAGCCGCCTCATCGAAGCTGGTTGTGACCCGCTCATTATCGCTCGCCGAATGATAGCGCACGCTTCCGAAGATATAGGCATGGCGGATTCAAATGCGCTTTTAATGGCGATTTGCGCGCACTATGCAGTTAAAAATCTCGGTGTTCCCGAAGCGCTGTTAAATCTCTCGCACGCAATCATCTATATTTGCGAAGCCGAAAAATCAAATTCAGTTTTAAAAGCCAAGGACGCCGCAATGGCAGACGCTATCACACTTCGTGATGATGCTGTTCCAAATCATTTAAAAAACCACCCATCAACAAACAGTGATGGTCATGGCAAATACAAATATCCTCATGATTTTGGTGGATATTGTAAACAGCAATATCTGCCAGATGCAATCAAAGATCATATATATTATGTTCCGGGGCAAAATGGCAAAGAAAAAAATTTGACGAGAAAAAAATTTAAGGGAGAAAAATAATGTTTTCAAAAAGAAGCGATGGGGTTAAGGTTAAAGGACTTGATGCTGTAACAAAAGCGGCTCCGTTTTTTATGCCAACTAGGTTGGGCGCACAAAATTACATGTTGCATGAATTTCGTTGTGAGCCGATTGATGAATTCATCGCACGCCAACGTCGACTCGGAAACAATTACACATACACACATATTATGATGGCATCGCTTGTTAGGCTTTTATATCTTCGTCCAAAGCTTAACTATTTTGTCAATCACAATGTGATTTACGAGCACAAAGACATCACAATCTGTATGGTTGTAAAAAAGAAACTCAACGATGAATCAGAAGATGTCGACCTTAAATTTCATTTTACTGGCAGAGAAAGCCTTCCACAAATCAAAGAATATGTCGACAAGATTATCGCCGAAAACGTATCAGAAGACTCTGTTTATGGCACCACAAAAGATGCAGATGCGCTTGGCAAACTTCCAAACTGGCTTTTTAGATTGGCAATGAAAATCATTCGTTGGATGGATAGACACAACATGCTTCCAAAAAAACTTATCGATGCAAGTTGCTTCCATTCAAGTTGTTTTTTGACAAATCTTAAATCGATCAAAATAGATGCCATAAATCACCATTTATATGATTTTGGAACTTGCAGTTTGTTTGTAGCAATGGGTAAGGAGAAAATTGCACCCGTTGTTGAAAAGAACAAAGAATTAAAACTTGGCAAAGTAATGAATGTTGGCTTGACAATGGACGAGCGTGTCGCCGATGGCTTTTATTTTGGAAAAACGCTTCGTATCTGGAAGGATATGTTTGAAAATCTTGATTGCCTTTTAGAGCCAATGCCTGAGGATGGTTCAAAGAAAATGACCATTAAAAAGCGCAAAACAAAGAAAAGCAAAGTCAAGAAAATGAAGGTAAAAAAGCAAAAACTCACAAAAGAGCAAATAGCCGAACAAAAACTTCATGAAAAAGAAGAAAAGTTGAAGATTCGTGAAGAAAAACGCGAAGAAAAAGAACGTCAAAAAGAAGAAAGTAAAGAAGAAAAAGACCGCTTGCGTGAAGAGAAAAAGGTGCTAAAATTTGAAAAGAAAAATCATAAGGTGGCTGAATAATGATTAAAAAAGTGATTTATTTTGTTTTGTCAATCGCAGTGCTTGCATACATCGGAGTCATGATCTACGTTGCGTGCGTGCCAGACCTTGAAGCGCTTGGAACGGGCGGAAAGGCACTTTATTACATTTCAATGTATGGTGGAGTGCTGTTGCTTGTTGCTTTTGCCGCAACAAACTTTACTGGCAACATTTTCAAAATAATTTTGCTTATACTTTTAATTTTAGCCGCCATATTCTATTTGTTTGTCATCATATTCCCAGATTATTTTGCAAACGTGTTTGGCGTAGCAAAATCCATGATCGGATTATAACAACTTTTTATTTGACATATTCCAAAAAAATGAGCATAATAATTGTATGAAAAAAATATTGCTCATAGACGGAAATTCATTAGCAAACCGCGCATTTTACGCACTTCCTTTTTTAACTGACCCACAAGGAAGAGCGTCTGGCGCGGTTTTTGGTTTTACAAACATTCTCTGCAAAATTATAAGCGAAGATAAGCCCGATGGAATCATCGTCGCCTTTGACCATGCTCGCAAAACATTTAGAAACAATCTTTATGCCGACTATAAAGGCACGCGAAAAGAAACACCGCCTGAATTGCGCTCGCAATTTCCACTTATAAAAGACCTATTAAGAGAAATGGGAATTTTGGTGATTGAAGAAGACGGCATCGAAGCGGACGACATTATCGGCACGGCAGCAAAATCAATCGAAGGCGAAAAAATCATTTTGTCAGGGGATAGAGACCTTTTGCAACTTATTTCGTCTGACACAGAAGTTTGGCTTACAATCAAAGGCGTAACGCTGCTTAACAAAGTTAATTTATCAAATCTCAAATTGAATTTTGAAATTTCAAGGCCCGACCAAATCATCGAACTCAAAGCGCTTATGGGTGACTCGTCAGACAATATTCCAGGCGTTGCCGGCATAGGCGAAAAAACCGCACTAAAACTTTTAAACGAATATGATAACGTCGAAAATCTTTATGAAAACCTGCCAAGTATTACCGGAAAATTGCAAGAAAAACTTGCTGCCGGAAAAGATATGGCGTTCCTTTCAAAAAAGCTTGCAACAATCAAAACGGATTGCGATTTAAAGGCAGATTTAAACGATAATGGCTATGATTTTCCATTCTCGCAAAAAGTTCAAGATTGTTTCAAAAAGTTTGGGTTTGGCTCGCTTTTAAAACGAATTGACCTTTTTGGAAACGGACTTATAATCGAAGAAAAATCCCGAAAAATAATCGACAGCAAAGATATTATAGACGAGTTTTTAGCAAGCATAAAAGGCGAGTTTGCCTTAAACCTTGAAAAGATGGAATTTTCGACAACTGCCGGCGAAATCTATCAAATTTCGCAAACTTTCGATATGTTTTCGTCAAAGCCATCGCTCGACGAATTTTTGCTTGCAATAAAAAACGTTTTAGAAGACGAAAACACCACAGTTTTAACCGCCAACGCAAAGTCAGATCTTCACAAACTGACATCGCTGGGCATCGATTATAAAGGCTATTTTGACTTAAAACTCGCTTCATATTTAGTCCATGCAGGCGAGAATACAGCGCCACTTCCAGCCGATTGTGACGATTATTTTTCATCTGAAATTTTGCTGAAAGACAAACTTAAAAAATCTGACCTTGAAAACCTTTATTACAACCTTGAATTGCCACTTTGCAAAGTGCTTTTTGAGATGGAAAAAGACGGGTTTAAAATAGATGTAAACGAACTTAAACAAATTGATGCCGACATAACTGAAAAGTTGACGCAACTCACTCAAGAAATTTATGACGAAGCGGGCGAGCAGTTTAATATCAACTCGCCAAAACAAGTTGCGCATATTCTTTTTGAAAAACTTGGGCTTGTCGCTTTCAACAACAAAAAACAGTCGACGGGAATTGATGTGTTAAACGAACTTAAATATTCTCATCCAATCGTAGAAAAATTGATTTCATATCGCAAGTATCAAAAAATGAAATCAACCTATATTGATGTATATTTGCGCATTGCAAGCGACAGTGGCGACGTTATTCACACTTCATTCAATCAAGCGCTCACGAATACTGGAAGAATATCAAGTTCCGACCCAAATTTGCAAAACATTCCAACAAATGACGAAGAAGGCAAAGTTCTTCGCAAAATCTTCATCTCAAAATTTGAAGGCGGAAGCCTAATTAGCGCCGACTACAATCAAATTGAACTCCGCTTGCTGGCAGATATGTCAGGCGAAGAAAAATTGATTGACATTTACAATCGCGGTGAAGACATTCACACTTCCACAGCAGCGCATATTTTTGGAGTCGCTCCCGAAGATGTCACACAAAAGCAGCGTCGCGAAGCCAAAGCGGTGAATTTTGGCATAATCTATGGCATCAGCGACTATGGCTTGTCACAAAACATCAAAGTCTCGCGCAAAAGCGCAAAAGAGTATATCGACTCATATTTTGCCCGCTATCCACATGTTAAAATCTTCTCAGACGCAAACATCGAGTTTGCTCGCGAAAACGGCTATATAAAAACAAAGTTCGGCCGCATTCGCCACATTCCAGAAATCCAATCGTCAAACTATCAGGTTCGCACATTTGGCGAAAGGGTAGCAATGAACATGCCGCTTCAAGGCACGGCATCAGATATAATAAAAATGAGCATGTTAAAAGTCAGCGACGCGCTTAAAGAGCAACATTTACAATCTCAGCTTATCCTTCAAATCCACGACGAACTTGTCATCGACGTTAAAAAAGGCGAAGAAGAAAAAGTAATCAAACTTTTAAAAGCAAACATGCAAGATTGGATTAAATTGCGTGTTCCGCTTCCAATTTCGATAAATGAAGGCAAAAATTTGATGGAATGCAAATAATTTAAGCATTTTATTTGACTATCGACAAAAAAATTTGTTATAATTAAAGAGTGATAAGAAATAATTGCAATAGACACATGGGCGTAGATTTTGGCGGAAAAAGAATCGGGATTGCCTTTTCAGATTTAAGCGGAACAATCGCTACGGCATACGAAGTATACGTTTCGCAAAATGAAGAAAAAGACATCGACTATCTCACCAGCCTTGCAAAAAAGAGAGAAGTTTCAAAAGTAGTGTTTGGCTTGCCACTCAATGCTGATGGAACCGAATCTGACCAAACAAGGTGGACAAGAGATTTTGCCACAAAGTTTTCAGAGAAAAGCGAAATCGAAACAGATTTTGAAGACGAGCGCTTTTCGTCATTAGAAGCGGAAGAATTATTAAAAGAAGCGAAAATGAATTGGAAACAGCGCAAACTTATTCTTGACAAAGTCGCGGCAGAAATCATATTGCAAAATTATCTAAACAAAAACAAAAAGGGGTGAAATCATGGCTGTAAAAAAGACTACTGCAAAAAAGGACGAAGAAGAAATTGTTAAAGTTGACCTTTTAGACGTTCTTCTTGACGAAAACAATACTGCACCAATTTATATGTATGATGAAACAGGCAGACAACTTAAATTCGAACAAGTTGCTGTTATTCCATATGGGGAACAAGATTTATATTGCATCTTGAAACCACTCACACAACTTGACGGAATTGCTGACGACGAAGCAATCGTATTTAAAGTTGATGAAGACGAAAACGGCGAAGCAATTTTGAGAGTAGAAACAAACGAAGAAATTGCAATCGCTGTATTTGACCAATATTACAACTTGGTTGAAGAATCAGAAGACGAAAAAGCAAAAGCTAAAAAAACAAATAAAAAATAATTAAAATAGCGTAATTTTAAGTTGTTTTAGTTAATTTATGCAGTATTTTTGCGCATACGCATGCGCTTTTAGTTTTTGCGCAATAAATCATTTTTTGAAAAAAGTAAAAAAAAAGAGACTTAAATCAAAGTCTCTTTTTTTTGAGGTTATTTGCAGTTCTTTTCTGTTCTGCTTGAAGATCTGCTTTCGCTTGAAGCCTCTACGTTTCTATTTGATGAACCGCAGTTTTTAGTGGCTTTCTTTGATTTGCTTGCGCCTTTTTTGCCAAACATATTTCACCTCCCAAAAATTCAGGTTTCCCTGTAAAAATATAATGAGCATTTTCCGCACTTTTTATACTGACTAGTCTACTAATTTTGTCCCAAACTTTTCTTCGACAATATTTCCACAAATAGTTCTGTGTATTTTTTAATCTATTGCATAGAATATGCTTGTAAGGAGCGGATATGTGGGAATTTTCGATCAATATGCAATCAAACAAAAGCGAACTTGCCGCTTCAATTTTTAATATCTTGCGCACCGAACTTGCTTCGGTCAAAGCGATAGTCGCTCGCAGCGACGGCGAAGAGTATATTTCAATCGTTTTAGCCGTGCCACAAGAGCATAAATCAGAAGCAGAAATCGTGCTCATGCGCGTTGTTACGCTTGCTATTTGTCAGTCATTTAAAGCGGACTATTTAAACAAGCATCTTTTCCTTCCAAATCAAGACAATTTGTCACTTACAGCATTTAAAAAAGCGCTTATAAATTTTGATAAAGAAACCGACTATTTTTTAATTTCAAAAATGCTCAATTTTAATGAATATTTGTATTTAGAAAGTTTTTACAAATTTAAACTTGTGCGCCTTCGCGAAAAGTGGGGAGAACTTATCCGCCTAGCCAACGAAAATCGCGATTATCTCGTTTCAAGTGACGCGTTTTTTGACCTTCTAAAATTTTTGATAGACAACCTTGACATTTCCGGCGATGAAATAGACGTTGTGGAAGACGACGAC
>OHLI01001264.1_pt1 | contig 10256 bp, 8 predicted proteins | sample 1569051 | NCBI WGS metagenome assembly OHLI01 (sample SAMEA3879561, study PRJEB24766) | human gut metagenome | biome: human-associated habitat; feature: feces | place: USA | collected 1985/1987
ACGATGGTGAACGGTTTTTTGCTCCGGTCTACCTCCGCGTGAAAATATTTGTTTGCAACCCATTTTTCATACAGACGCGGTTGAATCTCCGCCGGGTGGTAGTTCTTCTCTAATTCCTTAGCCATGTCTTTCTTCCTCCATATATGAATGATGTCGTGTATAAAAATACACAATCAAACTTCTCTTGTTTTGTATCTGCAATCCGGGATTACAATTCCAGATTGTAGGTTGCAAGCAACTCCCGGATATAGCTTTCAATGCCCGGATTCGCTGCAATACTTGCTTTTAACGCCGCCGTGGCATTCTGCCGGATCTTCTCACAGCTTGCCATCTTCTCGCGGATCTTCTGCCGCCGTACATTCAAGCCATGCTTAATCTCAACCATCTCCCGCCGGTCAATCAGTGCATTTGTCTGATTCTTCCAGACCATCGGATCGGTCACGCCAACATCAGAAAGCTGTTTTACCAGCCTGTCACACGCAAGATAATAGCTCTCGCTTGCCTGTGAATATTTCTTTGCATCGCGCTGCATCTGGTTGTACAGATCCCAGCGGTACATCAGTTCCTTCCCGGAATTGACGTCGTATTTTTCATAGATATAATCTAATGTATTTGTATTATTGACATATTTTGCTTTGACTTTATTCAGTAACGAGATTGCCCTTTGAAGCTTTGCGTCGTTTTCCTGTACGCGCCGGTTGATATTTGCATACTGGATATAACACACGGCAAAGCAGATCACCGCAATCGTTCCTTCGATTGCCGCTGGCAATGTCACATCCTTCTTCGCAAGCAGCGCCACCGCAAACAAGGTAATGCTAATCAAAAGGAATAACACCAGCACCACGATCAAAACGCTTCGAATCCGGTATGCATTGTCGGTATCCTCCACACGTGCATATTTCAGATCTTCTTTTTCTCCCTCGAGATATCCCATGTCGTTTTTCAGCATAGAATCCCGCATCTCCATATCATTTAAGTTTTTGATCGTATCCGGAATGTCATCCTCCAGCCGCTGCATCGTACGATACTGCTCTGTTGTAAGCAGATTCTCTGACTGCTGATATTTACTACGGTTGCCGTCAAGACGTTCAATCTCCTTCGCCGTATCTATGATATCTTCTGCAAGATTCACTGGCAGTTCCTCGATTCGCTGAATATCAACGAGATAATCCGTCACGAGTTTGTACTCCTGCTTCATATCCTCCATGTGATTTCGTATCGACTAACTGTTCACAGAAATCGCCAACGGTCTTTCGCTCTCGATTCGACGATACCGTCTCTTTGACTTCCCGCCGGATCTCCGGATCAACACGTTCTTTCAGCACCGCTTTTTCCGCGGCCCGCTTCGCCTTTTCCTTATTTCGTTCTGCCCTCGACTGATTCCTGCGCTTTCTGCGTTCTTCCCGCATGCGTTCCTGTTCTTCAATCAAGGCGTCATATTCGGCATCATCTTCATTCAAGTATGCCTTGATCTTCTGAAACATTCCCATCAAATCGCCTGCTCTCTGAATTCATCCTTCAATTGTCCAAGTATAATATCCATTCGCTTGTCGTAATCGATCATGTCCTTATTCATACGGTTGTATACCGCACGTTGTAACATAGAGAAGATTGTCATCTCCCGGACATCCTCATTCGAATCTCCGATCTCAATCATCAAATTCTCAAAATTATCTTCATCGAGGTCAAACTTCCGCATTTCCTGCTTCAGTGTCGTCGCATCGTTCCCTGCCGAAAATACGATCAGGTAACTGCGCAGACTCTCCTCGTTGCCATTTAATTCATACGCTTTCATGAAATAGCTTTTTGCATCTTCCACATCCATGTTGTTGGCTGCTGCCACACCTCGGTTGTGATAGACATTTCCAAGAAATACCTTGTCTGTGATATCCTGCTGGTTGTCCAGAATCTCATCGTAAATCGATGCCGCCTTGATGTATCTGCGGTAGCCAAGATAGCTGTCTGCCTTTAATTTCTTACGCTGACTTGATGTCAGCCGACGATATTTCTGCCATGCTTCCACATAAGTTGCAATCTCGTCCGGTGTATAGTAATCCCCGGCATTTAAAATTTCAACCAGCAGATCCTGTGCAAATGTCGCCTTGTTCGAAAGTGCTACCAGCTTCGCTGCAAGCTCCGGCATATCCAGCTCATCCCGAATCCAGTCAAACAGCTTCTCAGACAGAGAAGACTTCGAGATCAGCACGGTATTATTGTAGATATAAAAGCACAGCTCCTCGTAGGTGTTGATCTCCACCTTCGTATTCAGAAAGATGAACGGATGCGATGCTTCTTTTCTTGTACATAAGATAATTTTTGACATTAAACATCAAACTCCTTACGATAAATCTTGTTCGTGGTCGGGAATAATTTTCCAAATCCAACATCCTTAATGATAAATGCGCCATGATGTGGATTCTCAAATTCCACCTCCACGGAGAACTTAGACGTCTTGTTCGGACGTTTCGGGATTCCGTGCAGCTTCACGACTTCCCGCTCTTCTTCTCCGGTCTTCCGGTTCCGGTATACCAAAGTCAGGGACTCTGTATCATCCAATATAATACTGATCTTTCCGTGGATGTTGTACCACTGTCTGCCGCCCAAGGCGATCGGAATAAACCGATCCTCCTCGTCCTCCGAAGAGATTCCGACATCAAAGATCACATTCTCCTTTGTCTCTACAAAATACTTCTTATAAAATTCGCCATATTCACCGCCGACTGCCTTGTAGCAGGCACCCTTGGTATAGATATTCTGTCCGGCAAATACACGTCTGCCCTGCGTCAGAAGCTCGCGTGATTTGTTCAGCCATTTCTCGGAGAATCCGAGTCCGGTCAGATAAATGGCCGAAATGTATGTTTTCTTTGTCTCATTTGCCACAATCTTTGCAAATGTAATATCCATCAGGATATTGTCACCGCCGAAGGCTGCCAGATTGAAATTCTCAGAATAGTCCTCATGTGTGACACTGATCGTGTTCAGTTCGTGTCCATGCGAGATATCAATTCTGTAATAATGCAGGCCATCCGTATTGTAATCAAACAATCCCACACTGTTTGTGCGCAGGCTTTCATCCTGATTAAAAATGTAATACAGACCACTGTCAAGATGGCTCGTGATCTCCACCTGCTCCTTCTCGACACCAAGCTCCTTGTAAAACGTTGAAAGTACACGGAACAGATCCTTGTTATATTCTGGAATCGTAATGACAAGCTTCTTTACCGTCGCGCCCTCATAACGATACAGGAAAGAATCGACATGCATTTTAAGCATCATTAAAAACAGCTTGCGATAACTGTAACGCGTATTATGCACCTCAACAGTCTCCTCACTGCGCGCATTCTGAAACAGCTCATCCAACACGATACCCTGCTCCTTGAAACGTGCCTCGGAAGCTTCGGAGCCAACATACCACTCTCCGGTCTCTAAGCCGAAGAAAAGGATGTTTGGCATCATATATGTTTCTTTGTTATTTAATTGGTTGACTGTCTCCGGCTCGCGCGAGATGTCGTTATAAAAACTAATCTGCGTGGAATCCGAACACAGATCCATGCCTATATAATACGCCTCTGACATGTCTTTTTCCTTTCGTACTTATATCTATTTCTATGCATTGCAATCCACAGGTTTCCCCGCGATATTACAATATACTCAAATTCTCTTCAAACAGATGTACCGTATTCAGGTAAACATCCAATGTCTCTAACAGCTCATTATCTTCCCGCATTTCCTGATTGACAAGCATGCTGTTGATAATCTCAAAGCGGTTCCGGTCTTTGCGGTTAAACGCTTTGGACTTCAGCGATTCACTCTCTACCACATAAGAAGTACCCTGCTTATCATCCGAGATTTCATAGACAAGGCGCTCGCCGTGGAACACGACATATTCCTTCACATACATGCCCGGAATCATCTCATCCAGAAGCTCTGTCTTGTAGATCAGATTCTGTCTGGAACCAGTATCAAATGCGTACTTCACTGTTACCTGTTTGCCCGGCTCGCTCTTGTAGATCAGATAGGTCTTGAGCATGACATCCTGTGGCAGCTTGATAAAGGACTGGAAGCTCTTGTAGAACGGAAGCAGCTTGCCTGCATCCATAAACTTGCCAACCGCATCCTTGATCCACGTCTTCTGCTCGCCCGTATAACGATCCAGCTTCGAGAAGTGATGCAGCATGGACATACGGGAAATCTCATCCTCGATATTGCCCTTCTGAATCTCCTGATACAGACAGTCAAAGACACCACTTGGAATCTGTGCATCTTTGATTAGATAGTTATAGCATGCAAACCGCAGGAACGCCTTTACGACCAGTCCACGGTTTCTGCCTGCATAATACGCGGTAAAGATATCGTAGATGTACTCGACATTTCCCATCGCGAACATCATCTGTGCCAATGTATTTTCTGCCAGCAGGGAAATATCTCTGACACGGTTACGCACCGTCTTAAAAATACCTGCCAATTCTTCCAAGTCACCCTTATAATGGTTGATGATATATACCAAAATCCGCTCATTGACCTTACCGGATTTGTACAGATGGATACAGATGGAAAGCAGATCCTCATTTAAGAAGCCATTGCTGTCCTCCACACCATAATCCGCCAGACGATACAGCTCTTCACTGTCGATCTCATCGAAGCCATACAGCTTCACCGCCTGAAATGCCTTGTCGAACATGTTCATATCGACCATGTAAGCGATCATCACACGTGCATTTGCGTGATTTAAGTATTCGATATCCAATTTTTCGAGATACTTTGTAAGCACCTCGTTATCCAGATTCTCATGGTAATATTCAATAATATTCAGATATGCCTGCTGCTTGTAATCATAGGAGATCTCATCACAGTTAACAATATCTCGTGCAGCATTGACCTCGATTGCCTTCTTGAATGTGAAATCACCAAGCTGCTCATAGTTATGCAGCAGCACCCGGTAATCCCGCGGACTGTATTTACAGCAGATATCCATATATGCATTTTCATCTACAATACGTTCCAGTCGATACGGAATAGATCCCGCATACCGGTTCCCCGCGCTATCCTCGAAGATAATGGAAGCCGTGTTCGACAGAATCTCCACATATGCTTCGCCGTTTACGATCGGTACGCGCTGTACTTCCTCTAACTCCTGATGCGTCACGATCACGGCACGCACGCCCTTGTTAAAGCAAACAAGCTTCCGACGGAAGATAATGTTGATCAGCTTGCTCGCATAAAGCGGACTGACCGTCTCTGGCTCCAAGAACTCATCATAAAGCACAGTCAGATCATCGCTGACCTTGCCGCTGATAATCATATTCTCCATGAAATCCTGCATCGTTGTCGCATATTCATGGTACACCTTCATGTGCTGGGACTTGTTGTAAATTACGTTCGCATACAAGTACGCAAGCTCTTTTTCGGAAAGTGTATTCTTATAATTCAGATACATCAATACCGACTGCGGTATCAGATCATATCTGGAGAAATTCATACTCTTGACAAAGCACTCATTCAGCCCGATAAATTTCAGGTTGCGTTCCACTGCATCCCGGTAGAACCGATGGTACTTGTTATCCAGTTTTCCTGCGCTGATCAGCATCGAGCAGATACTTGACAGCACCTCGTCACTCTTTTTCTTGGAGTAAATGCTATCCATGATCTCGAAAATCTTCGCATCAAACTGACGGAATGATGCCGCAAGCTGGATAAACGCCTCGATCACTTCGTCCGACAGATACTGGTGGCGCAATCCCCATCGGATCGTTGTAACCTCAAGATCTGTAATATGCTTCAGCAGCAACGGGTTGTTGTTTAAGACTTCGCAAAGCTCCATGTACATAAGCGGGCTGTTGTATCCCTGCTCATACAGGTTTTTAACTTCCCGGTACAAAGCGGTCTGATCGTTATTATAAGTATCATCCACAAACAGCAGCAACCAGAAATAGAAGATCTTGTCATCCTCTGTGTGGTAGCTTCTGCGAATCAGTTCCTTTGCCTGTTCGGTCGCACGGCGGTCCTTGCCAACCATCGCCTTCAGATATGCATAATAACAACTCTGCTTGTTGTTCATTCCAGAGTTATCGACATCCGCCTCGATACGCAGGAATTCTTGTTCTACCTTCTCTGTCTCTCCCTGCATAATGTTCATATGCATTGTTCCCAGACGGTACAGATCTTCCTCTGGTACATAGCGTGCCAGATTGTTAAATGCAAATAAGGTCGTGCTAATGTATTCCCGAAGCTGGATTCTGCCCATGCGGTAATCCATATATGTCGTAATCAAGCGCACCTGATTCGACTTAATCAGATGTGTTTTGCTGCCCGGTTTGGACACTTTTATCTCTTTTTCTGTCGGCTTGGACAGGTTAATCTCAATCTCGATTGTCTGGTAGACATTCTCGATAATGATTCTGCCGGATGTCACGCCGTCCGGAATATTCTCCGGTGAAATCAGTACATCCAAAGCATACAGATTGCCATAAAAATCGGCACTTGTAATCACCTTTCTCGCTGGAATAATGAAATCCTCGGTGGAGCGTACCGTTGAACTGCTGTAGCCCCATGTGTTTTTGCTGATGTTAATCGAAATCTTGGAAAGCTCCTCCGGGAACTCCAGATTGATCTTCGCCTTGGATACTGACAATGTCAGCGCACGTTTCTTGTGTACATAGACGAGGAACTCCTCCAAAGCCTGATTGACCGACTGGCTTTCCATCAGACTGTTGTAGATCTGCTTGATCACCGGATCGCGGTTGATAAATGTACGCTTAAAATCATCGCGCACAAATACACGCGCCGCCTCTGCCCAGTTGCTCTCAGCGAGTGTCGCAAATTTGAAAAGATCATCGATCTTCTGATCTCCGTATTTTACATATGGTGTCGTGATGTCAATATCATACAGAATCTTAAATTCTCCGCCGTCCGTAATGACACTGATATGTCCTTTGTAATTTTTACCTGCTTCCAAACAGGTTGCATCGAATGTGAATCCGACATCAAAATTCTTCGCAATAAATGTATGCTGGTTGAACCGCAGCATATAGCGGCTATCATACACCATCGCTTTGATAACGTGGTCATTCGTGCTGTTCACCGTGAAGACACCTTCGTACAAAGTTCCCGATTCTATATTCAGTTTTAAAAACTTTTCTGATATCGCCACCTCAGGCCGGTCTACCTGAAATTCGCCCTTTGCGTAATGTTCTACTATCGCCTTCATGGTATCTCCTTTATTTCTCGGCTTCGTAATGAAAACCTACTTGTCATTCGTCTATTTAATAGGTATAATTATCGATATGAGGGTATAGTTCACCCACTATCCCCTTTTAACACATATCACATTATAACAAACCCCCTTTCTTTTTTCAAGACAGGGATATAAATGGTTTGTTTTCTAATTATTAGGAGGAAACTATGAGCAACGGACCACTTCGCATCGAACAGTATGAGACTGTGCGATATGACATAAATTGCAATCCACTCGGTGTCCCGGACAGCGTGACACGCGCGATCATGGAAAATATCAGCGCGGTCGGTCACTATCCTGACACATACTACGAGCCTTTACGGAACGCCATCGCTTCTTACGCCTGCTGTGCGCCAGAGCATTTGGTGCTTGGCAGCGGCAGCTCTGATCTGCTGCGTCTCTTTGTTGCACTTCTTGCACCAAAGAAGGCTTTACTGCCGATCCCATCAGCCACGGATTATGAACATGTATTATCCGTGTATGGTTGCGAAACAGACTTCTATGAGCTGGACATCAATCAGGATTACCATCTGGATATGGATGATTTTATTACACACTTATCGGATACATACGATATTGTGATCCTCGGAAATCCAAACAATCCAACCTCCCAGCTTATATCAAAAGCAGATATCGAGAAACTTGCAGCCGCATGCAAGGAGCTTGGCATCGCACTTTTACTCGACGAAATGTACATTGAATTTACAGAGAACTATGAGCGTAACACTGCGATCTCTCTGGTAAATACCTATGACAACCTGATTATTTTGCGCAGCGTATCCAAATTCTTCTCTGTACCAGGACTGCGACTTGCTTATGCAATCATGAACAACGAAACAAACATGACGATCATCAATATGACCGCCACACCAAACAGCATTTCCTGTCTGACCGCAGCTGCCTGTACTGCTATGCTGGAGGATACCGCCTACATCCACGAATCGCACTCCCGCATCTTTACCGAGCGCAACCTGATCTACGCAGCAATGAATACAAACAAGAATCTGCGGTTGTTCAAACCGAGTGCAAACTTCGCGCTGATGCAGATTCTAAAAGAGGATGTCACTGCAAAATCCCTGCTGGCACATTGCAATCTGAAGGGCATTGTCCTTCGGAACTGCGAGAATTTTCACGGCCTGGATTCGCATTTTGTACGATTCTCAATCATGAATCCGATGCAGAACGACCTGATGGTAAATACAATTCTGGAACTGTTACGATAACACTTTTGAGCTTTCGCAAAACAAATTCACAGAAGCCAAAAGAGCAGCTGGAACACATATCTGTTTCCAACTGCTCTTTTTGATTGTTATCGTATTGCTGTTATTTGCCCAGCTCTTTCTCACTCATTGCAAGTGCAGATGCGATTACTGCATCCATATCATAATACTTGTACTCGCCAAGACGTCCGCCGAAGATCACATGCTCCTCCTGCTCGCCAAGCTCCTTGTACTGCTGATACAGCGCACCATTTTTCTCATCATTTACCGGATAATATGGCTCATCGCCCACCTTCCACTCAGAAGAGTATTCGCGTGAAACAACGGTCTTTGGCAGATCATTGCCTGCATCATCCTTGCCAAACTCGAACCATTTATGCTCGATGATACGTGTCCAAGGCGTCTCAGCATCTGTGTAGTTCACTGCCGCATTTCCCTGGAAGTTTGGCTTGTCTAAAAGTTCTGTCTCAAACCGCACGGAACGATATTCAAGCGCGCCAAGCTTATAATCAAAATAAGCATCAATGGCACCTGTATAGACAACCTTCTCTGCCATCGCATCATACTCTGCTTTGTTTGCAAAATAATCGGTAGAAACCTTTACTTCAATACCAGCCAGAAGGTTCTCCACCATCTTCGTGTAGCCGCCCATCGGAATACCCTGATACAGCGCATTGAAATAATTGTTGTCAAATGTCAGACGGACTGGCAGACGCTTGATGATAAACGCAGGAAGCTCTGTACATGGGCGTCCCCACTGTTTTTCCGTATAGCCTTTTACCAGCTTCTCATAGATATCTGTTCCAACCAGACTGATTGCCTGCTCTTCCAGATTCTTAGGCTCCGTGATACCAGCTGCCTTTTTCTGCTCTTCGATTTTTTCCGCTGCCTCTTCTGGCGTTACCACACCCCACATTTTGTTAAATGTGTACATGTTAAACGGCAGGCTGTAAAGCTCGCCTTTGTAATTTGCAACCGGTGAATTCGTGAACCGGTTGAACTCTGCAAACTTCGTAATATAATCCCATACCTCTTTGTTGTTCGTGTGGAAGATATGCGCACCATATTTGTGTACATGGATACCCTCTACATCCTCTGTGTACACATTTCCGGCAATATGCGGACGCTTGTCAATCACAAGCACCTTTTTCCCTTTTTCCTTTGCCTGCTGTGCAAACACCGCACCGTAAAGTCCGGCACCTACCACTAAATAATCATACTTTTTCATGTTTACCCTCCTCTTAGCCTTTAATCTCTTCGAAATATATCTCTTGTATATACCTTTTCCTGCACATCGTCCAGCTCTGCGCTGTAACGGTTTGCAAGAATTGCATCACTCTGTTTCTTAAACTCTGCCAGATCATTAACGACCACACTACTGAAGAAGGTTTCCCCATCTTTCAAAGTCGGCTCATAAATAATCACGGTTGCGCCCTTGGCCTTAACACGCTTCATAACACCCTGAATGGAGCTCTGGCGGAAGTTATCGCTGTTGCTCTTCATGGTCAGGCGGTACACACCGATGGTCACAGATTTTTCCTGTTCCTTATCGTACTCGTTAGCCTCGTCATAACCATAATAACCAGCCAGCTTCAGGACGCGGTCAGCGATGAAATCTTTACGAGTTCTGTTACTCTCGACAATAGCCTCGATCAAGTTCTCCGGCACATCTGCATAGTTAGCCAGCAGCTGCTTAGTGTCTTTCGGCAGGCAGTAGCCGCCGCCCGATGTCAAGTCTTGGACAACATTTTTCACAAATAAAATTGAAAAAACGAAAAAAAATAAGCCCTACAAGGCTT
>OHLI01001269.1_pt1 | contig 10198 bp, 12 predicted proteins | sample 1569051 | NCBI WGS metagenome assembly OHLI01 (sample SAMEA3879561, study PRJEB24766) | human gut metagenome | biome: human-associated habitat; feature: feces | place: USA | collected 1985/1987
GCACATCCACATTTTTCTTCATCTGCTTGATCTGTTCCTTATGCTTGACGCCGAACCGCTGTTCCTCGTCAATGATCAGAAGTCCCAGATTTTTAAATACAATATCCTTGGAAAGCAGCCGGTGTGTACCGATCACAATATCAACCATACCGGACTTCATCTGTTCCAACGTCTCTTTTACTTCCTTCGGCGTACAAAACCGGGACAGCATGCGGATATTGACCGGATAGTTCTTCATACGCTCACAGAATGTATTGTAATGCTGCTCGGCAAGAATCGTCGTCGGTACCAGATATGCTACCTGCCGGTTATCCTGCACTGCCTTAAACGCAGCGCGGATTGCAACCTCTGTCTTTCCAAATCCTACATCCCCACAGACAAGACGATCCATGATCTTGCCACTTTCCATGTCGTGTTTGGTATCGTCAATGGCTTTCTGCTGATCCAATGTCTCCTCATATGGGAACATCTCTTCAAACTCCCGCTGCCATACGGTATCCTCCGAATATTTGTAGCCCTGCGTACTCGAACGAATCGCATACAGCTCGATCAGCTCCTTCGCAATATCCTCCACATGTCCCTTGACACGTGTACGCACCTTTTCCCACTCTGGACCGCCAAGCTTGTTCAGCTTGACACGCGCGCCATCCTTGCCGGAGAGCTTACCGATGCGGTCGAGCTGCTCAACAGGCACGAACAATTTACTGCCCTTTGCATACTCGATACTGATATAGTCTTTCATGCGTCCATCGGTTTCCACCTTGTCGATACCACGGTAGATTCCGACACCATGATTTTGATGTACGACATAATCGCCAACGGAAATATCCGAAAATCCGGCAATCTTCTCGCCAGCATATTTCGGCAGCTTCTTCCGTTTTTTCAGTTCCTTCGAAGTAAATATATCGCCCTCTGCGATCACAAGCAGATGGCACTCCGGAATCTCAAACCCCGTCTCCATTCGTCCGACACTGATGCGCACCTCGCCCGGTTTGAGCGGCTGTTCCCGGTTCTCAGTAAAGTACGCCATGACATCGTTATCCTGTAAGTTCTTGGCGATACGTTTTCCTCGTGTCGCGGATGGCGACAGGATCAGAATCCGATAGTCCTTCTTCTTATATTTTTCGATATCCTTCATCAGATCCTCGAAGCTGTTGTTGTAGCTGACAAGCCCCTTTGCATCGATCTGAAATGCATACTGTTCTTTCCAAGCTGGCTGCTTCTTATACAGTTCTGAAAGCAACACTGGTGTACGGTTCACTAATCTTGCCACAACAGTCTTGGCATCATAGAGCACATTTGCCTGTGTCGGCAGAACATAACCGCCCTCCAGACGCCCTTCCATCGACATGCCAAACTGCATCGCATACGCACCGGCACGCTGGTTCACACGCTCTGGATCGTCAATGAAGATATCTGTATCTGTTGGGAAATAATCCAAAAACGACACCGTGTCGTCGTAGAAATATTCCACCATACTGTCTAATCCCATCGTGGAATTAAACTCCTTTAACTCCTCTAATACCGACTCCACCATCTTGTTCAGCCGTGCGTATTGCTCCGTGTGGAACTGTTCCTTCAAAAGCTTCGCCTGTGCCTTATGCTCCTTCTCCAGCTTGGCAAAGAGCAAGTCAACAGGGCTCTGAAATTCCTCGTCATCCTCTCTGGCCTCCGATGCGTTGATGAGCTCCAGCAGCGTGAGAAAGTTCTTTTCCTCCGGCCCCGCCTCGTACCAGATGTACCCGATGAGGGCGGAATAGTACAGCCGCTCGGCCTTCACCCAGAAATCTTCACTGGACTTCTCGCCTTCCCCTTTAGTATTTACCATAATCGTATTCACCAATTTTAAAATATCCTTTTCTGATCGGATGTAATGGAAAGGATTGTAGTGCATACTCTTTGAAAAGTTGATGGTATTCAGCACCTTGATTTTGTAAGGAGCCATTACCACTCTGCCATTTTTATCACGCAGGATTTTCCCATTTTTATCTTTCTTCGGTGTCCCTCGTGCTAACATCTTACCACATTCTACGATAATTGTCCCCTTGGGATCGGTGACCACAAAGCTCACATTATCCGGCATCTGCATAAGCTGTGGTTTTACATAAAATCTGGTCTTACCGCTTCCGGAACCACCTATTACGATGACATTCTTGTTTCTGGCATACTTCGGATGCTTTGGTCTGCCGCTCATCATCAACCGTTCCGTCTGGGTGAGCAGCACATTATTCTCGAATACCGGGTCAATAAAAGGTTCAATGTCCTTGGCATTGCCCCACCGGGCAGAGCCGTACTCCATGCCGTGGCGGTACTTCTTGGCGTTTTTGCCACGGAAATAGACCGCCAGCCGTAACCCTGCGCCACAGCACAGACCCACCAGCAAATCAAGCGGATGCAGGCTGGGCAGCGGGTTCGCAAACGCCACCGGAACAGTACCCATCATGGACATGATCTTATCGCCCAGTTCCTTGCCCTCCGCAAGCCGCCACGCTTCACCGAAGTTCGTTGCCGCCAGTCCCAGCAAAATATAGGGCAGATACAGCGCCAGCAGCTTTGTCAGCTTTTTCGTGGTCACAGTCCACGCTCCTGTTCCTTGTGCCGGACTTTGCCGGGGAGTTCTGCCGCCGCCTGCACCAGTTCATGCAGTTTTGCCAGTACCGAGGGGCGTTTGTCTTTGTTCAGCAGAGATGCCGAATACTCTTTGAACGCCGAGTTGAATGCTTCTGCGTCCGGGGCTTTGAAAAAGACCAGATACCGGGGCGGCACTTCAGAGCTGTCCTTGCGGATAGCGTAGTCGATGCCGTACTTTTGGGCATAGCGTTCCAGCCCACGGATGCCGGTCTTGCTGATCTCCACGCTGGACACGCCCCGGTTTTGCCGCAGAAGGGTGCGGACGCTCTGCTTGCCTTGGGATGCCTTGGACTGGTACAGCCGAAACGCCGCTTTTACCGCCCGGAGGACAGTCCGGGCAGAAAGCTTTGTGGTGGAGATCATAATGTTGAATGTCTTCTGTTCGATTTCTTCCTGCACTGCCATCACCTCCCGTGCAGCAGGGTGATTTTAGCGGTCATGCTCTGCCGGGGGCTTGGTGCGGGGCTTTTCTGCGGGAGGTTCATCAGGCACCGGCAGCACCAGCAGACGGTTGCCCAGTTTCAGAAAGGCTTCCGGCTGATGGAAAAGCTGCTCGTACTTCTGTGCCATCTCCGGGGTCAGGGATGCAAAATCTTCCTCGCCCAGCCCCACCACGAGAAAAGTTCCGGCAACGACATCGTACATTTCTCCGTTTTCATCCCGAAGGGCACGGTTCAGGGGCAGTCCCATGAGCTTGCCCTCATCATTGCAGATGATGGCCACCGGGTCTGCAAAGGGGTAAACGGCATCAATCGAGCCGCCCACCGCCTGCTGCAAAGCTTTCAGGTCGTTATCGATCTCGACCTGCTGCGGATGCTGTCCCGGCGCAATTTTCAGCACCGATAAGGTGTTTTCAGCCATGCGAATCCTCCTTTCCGTTCAGTCCGATCTCACCGCTCCGTGCCGCCTGCATCAGAGCCGCCACGAAGAATCCGAAAATCGCACCGGCTTCAAAAAATGCGAATCCGATAAAAAAGTTCAGCATAGCACACCTCAGTCGATGCAGATGCAGGTCAGCTTCTGCCCATCTGCCATCAGGGTGGTGCTGTGGCTTTCCAGATAGGTCTGAAAGCGGTAAATGTCCTCCACCGTCAGGGACACGATGGTACTGTGCCCATCGGTGCGGTAGAAGATGACCGGACCTGTCAGGTACTGCTTGCCTGCCAGCTTGAGGACCTGCGCCGGATTGTAGCTGATAAACAGCGGCGCACCCTTCACGGAAATCAGGGCATCGTCCTCGTCAAAACAAGGCAGAATGGAAGGGGCATCCTCCTCCACGATAATGGTCAGTTCCATGTCCGGGCCGATGGCGGCAAGGTAGACATTCTCGCTTGCCATTTCGGTCAGGCAGGATGCCGCCTGTTTCAGCATGGACAGGATGTTCACGTCCACCGTGATCTGCGGAGCGTGAGCTGCGGGGTGAAAAGGAATCGTATTGTTCATAGGCGTTACCTCCAAATTTTTGCAAAAATAAAAGACCCAAGCGGGTCTTATCGGCTTATACGCCGTCAACGCTCGTTGCCACGCTGACGTTTTTTCTGCCACGCATCCAGAAGCTGTATGATTTTTTCTTCCATCTGCCGGGGCGTGTAACTGCGCGGAAAGTATTTCCGCAGAATGTCGTTTTTGATGGTTACAGTGTCCCGTTCGCTTTTCTTTTCCTGCCCTAAAATGTCGAACGCTTTTTCATAGGTGAACTCACCACACTGCGCCATCTTTTTTAATTGCATGGCCTGTGACACGGAAGGTGCATTTTGTGTTCCATCCATAGCTTCTAAAAAATCTCGCTGCTGTTTTTCATCCAGATAAGACAGTTCCACCGCAGGGTTAAATGAAATTTTCTTTTCGTCCACCATAGCAAGCAGTTCGGGAACAAGGTTCGTCAACCGAATATACCGTTGAACTTGATTACGGCTATCTCCAGAATCTTTGGCTACTTTTTCATCTGCCCGCAACTTCGTCCCAAGTTGGGACGAAGTTAAATCTGACCTAGCACCTTGATTTTTCAGAGCTTCCAGCTTCATTTTATAGGCGAATGCCTTTTCACTGGGCAGAATGCTCTCACGCTGAAGATTCGAGTCAACCATAAGCAAAACCGCGGCATCATCATCCATTTGACGAACGATAACAGGCAGCGTATCCAGCCCAGCAAGCTGTGCCGCGTGCTGGCGGCGATGACCAGAAATAATCTCATATCCGCCCTCTGGACGGGGACGAACAATCAGCGGATTTGTAACACCAAGCAGCTTTATACTTTCTACCGTCTGGGTCATGGCTTCATCGTCCAGCACCTTGAAAGGGTGGTTGGTGAAGGGGTGCAGCGCATCAATGGGAATCTGCTGTACCTGCTCCCGCTGTTCCTCCTGTCGGTTTTCCTCGGTGGAAAACAGGTCATCTAGCCCTTTCAGAGCTAAGTTTCCGCTGTCGATCGGCATCCGCCAGCACCTCCTTTGCAAGAGATTTGTAAGCTTCTGCCACCTTGCCTTTGGGGTCATAGGCAAAGATGCTTTTGCCTGCCGCGCTGGTTTCCGCCGCACGGACGGACCGTGGGATAGTCTGCTCAAACACCTTCAGGTGCTTTCCGTATGCCTGCCGGATCAGATTGCTGATCTGCTTTCCGTAGTTGGTGCGGCTGTCGGTCATGGTCAGCAGAATACCCTCGATTTTCAGCTTCGGGTTGATCTGCCGCCGAACCTTCTGCACGGTCTGCAAAAGTTGCTCCAAGCCTTTTGCAGACAGGTACTGTGCCTGCACAGGAATCAGAGCAGCGTCTGCCGCCGCCAATGCGTTAATGGTCAGCATCCCCAACGAGGGCATACAGTCCAGCAAAATAAAATCGTACTCCCGTTTGGCACTGTCCAGCACCTGCTTGAGCATCTTCTCCCGGTTCATACTGTTCACGAGGGCTACTTCCAGCCCTGCCAGTTCGATGTTTGCCGGGATCAGGTCAACGCTCTCTGCATGGTGCAGAATGCCCTCACCGGGCTGGATGGGCTGGTCGTTCATGGCTTTCTGCATCAGGGTGGAAAGGGTGGTGGGCAGTTCATCGGGCTGCTGCCAGCCCATGCTGATGGTCAGCGACCCCTGCGGGTCGGTATCCACCAACAGGACTTTCTTGCCCTCCATCGCCAGCCCAATGCCCAGATTCTCACAGGTGGTGCTTTTCCCCACACCACCTTTTTGATTGGTGACTGCGATAATCGTAGCTTTCTTTGCGATAACATCACCCCGCCTTCGGTGAACCACGCGCAAAGTCGTGGTTCGTTTTGTTCTGATAGTAGAGGTTCATGGTGGTGGGCGCATTGTAAAGCATCGCCAGCAGATACTGCTTCATGTTCCGCACCGGGGCGGTGTTCTCTGCCAGAGATTCCAGCACGAAACGGATGTGGTCGGCGTTCAGCTTTTTCAGCCGACTGCGTACCACCTCGGTGGGCTTATCATCTCCGGCAATCCGCAACATCTTGCGTTTGGTGGAGCAGGTATCCACAAGCAAGTCTACGATCTGGTAGATGGTATCCTCATCGTCCGGGCAGAGCCGGAGCAGAAGGTCTACCTCCAAAGACTGCGAAAAATATTCTTCCAGTTGGGTGCGTTTGCTCATCCCATCCGCTTCTTCAGAATAGAATGGATCAGTCTCACTCATTTCAGTATCATTCTCTTTAGTCTTATTACATCGTGATTTTGAAGGGTCTTGACTTGCGTTTTTGAAGCCTCCAGAATCGTGAAAATCACGATTCTGGAATATTGATTTTGACGATTCTGCCGAAAAGTTCTTCACATATACCAAACTTGGCTTTCCCAGACCTCTGCGTTTTCGTTCAATCAGACCAAACTTTTCGAGTTCCCGGAGCAGCTTGGTCGCTTTGTTGTCTGCGCAACACAACGCCCTCTTGACATCCTCTATCGTGAAGATGATGAACACCCGGTTCTGCTCGTCCAGCCAGCCGTTTTTCACGGACAGGCTCATGCGGTCAAGCAGGATACCGTACAGGGTCTTGGCATCGGTTGACAGGCTCTGGAACCGTGGCTCCTGAAACAGAGCCTTTGGAATGCGGTAGAAGGAGAACAGCTCTCCGGCTTGTCCGTAGAAGTAGTCAAGGGTCATGTGGCTTTTTCAACGTTTTACTCCAGCTTGTATTCAAAAAATCGACCGCCTTTCATTTGAAAATAAAAAGCGCACTCTTTTCTTATTGAAAAGTGGTGCGCTATGTAATATAATGGCTGTATAATTTAGCTATCCAAAAGATAGTCGATGAGATATTCTTTCGGAATCATGAAAGATCGTCCGACTTTCAGGCAGCGAATTCTATGTTGATGGATTCTTCTGATGATGGCAGTCTGGCTTTTGAAACCGAGTAAAGTTGTTGCTTCTTCGACAGACAGCACATCAGGATAGTTCACAAATAATTTTTTATAATACTCTTTTGCTTGATTTTGATTCATTATCCTTGACTTTCCTTTCGTTTTGTGCCTAAGCAGAGGAGCGTTTTGCCCTGCATCCCTCCTGAACATCCCTCCAATTTCCATTTGGGCGGTCCAAACCGAAAAAACAGAGTAGGGGGAAAACGCATCGAAAAATCGTGGATATTCCAAATTATTGTTCGTTGAGGCGTGAATTTTGCCTTTGCACAGTGGGAACCAGATATCACTAGATATCACTGGATGACACCAGATGGAAGATGAGGACAAAAACTCAAAATCCCTTGTGCTAATAACACGTGTGGGTTCGACCCCCACCACCGGCATAGTGAAAGCAGTCTGAGATGAAAATTTCAGGCTGCTTTTCTTTTTAATTTTTCCCTTGTCCATCAGGAACGCCGGGAACTGAAATGCTGCAAAATTCAGCGGCGGGGCTGACTGTTTTAACTACTGTTTAAGACTTTGTGCTTTTCTGTTCATAAACTTCTGGTATCCTGTACACAACGAAACGAGAAAGAGGGAGCCTTATGAACGCCGAACTCACCTTCCTGACCGCCCTGCAATCCCTGCACAGCCCCATGCTGGATGGAAGCATGGGCTTTATTACCCGTCTGGGAGACTCCGGTATTCTCTGGGTGACGCTGACAGCGCTGCTGCTGGTGTTCCGCAAAACGCGGCGGGTCGGCTGCGTGCTGGCAGCGGCGCTCCTCATCGACGCTGTCCTCTGCAATCTTCTTCTCAAGCCGCTGGTGGCCCGCGTCCGTCCATGCGACATCCTCACGGAGGTACAGCTGCTTATCCCGCACCCGGACGATTTCTCCTTCCCTTCGGGCCATACGGCGGCGTCCTTCGCCTCGGTGACAGCCCTCTGGCTGGCCGGGAAAAAGCAGTGGGCGATGGCGGCTCTGCCGGTAGGTGTTCTCATCGCATTCTCGCGGATGTACCTCTGTGTCCATTACCCGACGGATATTCTGGGTGGTGTCATTTTGGGAGCTGCCTGTGGATGGGCGGGAGCATGGCTCGTAAAGAAAGCAGAGCGACGAATGGCCATCCCGCGGAGCTAAAAAAGAAGAAGAGACCGCTGTGCAGCAGCTTGCTGTACTGTGGTCTCTTTTGTTATGAGGCAGATCCGCTTATCTGAGGAAACATCCCGGTTTTCCGCAAAAGCTCAAAAGACATGCAGGCAACTCAATGCATCCCCAAAAATTTGGCCTCGAAAAAAGAAAAGCACCGTACTTCATACGAAGTACAGTGCTTTTTTGGTGGAGAATAGCGGGATCGAACCGCTGACCTCTTGCATGCCATGCAAGCGCTCTCCCAGCTGAGCTAATCCCCCATAGCTGGCGTGTCATTCCTGACGACGCATATTATTATACCAGCCAAAAGGAGAGTTGTCAATAACTTTTTTATTTTTTGTGAGCGACGCTGCGGCGGGTGCTGCGCTTGTAGTAGAACAGGTACTGCTGTACGATGCCAGCCTGCTGACCATAGGAAGGAAAAGGGTCGCGGCCGCCGAATTCCTCATCAATGAGTCGCTGTATCCAAACATCAATGGGAGCCATCGCGGTACGGCCATAGCCAAAGAGGCAGACGCAGTTTGCTACCTTTTTGCCGACGCCGTCCAGCTCGAGGAGGCGGGAAAAGAGAGCGTCGTCGGGCAGCGCTGCCAGAGCACCGAGGTCGAGTGTGCCGCTGGAAGCCTGTGCGGCAGCGTTCTGGATGTAACGGGTGCGGTAGCCCAGACTACAGCCCATCAGCTGCGCCCCAGAGAGGCCGCAGAGCTGCTGCGGGGTGGGGAAGAGGAAGACTTCATCGCCTTCGGCTCTGAGCGGTTCGCCGCAGCACCGGGCAAGGCGTTCTACGGCGGTGCGGATGGCCGGAATGCTCTTGCGCTGGGAGATAAGAAAGGTGATGAGCATTTCCCATGGGTCCTGATGCAGGATTCGGATGCCCTGCCCAAATTCGAGCGATTTGTCCAGATAGTTGCTCTGTCCCGCCAAGCTGCACCGCAGCGCGGCATAGTTCCGGCCCAAATCAAAGTAGTTGGCCCAGCACTCCCAATCTGAGCCATACCATGCAGCGTCGTATTGCCCAGCGCCCAGCGGAGTCAGATAAAGGAGTGCGCCGCCGGAAAGAAAACGGTAGCGCCCGTCGGCCAGTTTCTGCGGCCGGAAGCACTGGCCGCTTTCGATGATTTTGTCGAGGTCAAAGTCGTCCTGGATGGTGACGAGCTGATGGGTAAGGGGAACGGTATGCATGGAAAACTCCTTTTTGGAAAAATTGTGGCGATGCCCGATTCGAGGTGGAAACTGATTTCTATCCGTACCCTTTGCGGGGAGGGCAACCTTGATGCTGAAAAGACCGGCGTGGTTGTGACAATTTCTATCTACGTCCTCGGTGAAGAGGACGACTTGGTTACGCCTTTGAGAACCGCGATATGATTATTATGTTATTCTATCCACACCCCTCAAATAGGAGCGACTTCAAGTCGAAGAATGCACCGGGGAACACAAACTGATTTCAAACAACGTCTTTAAGAGACGGAATTGTAGGTCAAAATACTCGGTTCCTTAGAGAGCGCATGGCAATAACTTAATAAGAGTTTACCATATTTTTGTGTCGATTTCTACCTGCGCCCTCCGCGAGGAGGGCGACTGCGTGATGGCGTTTTCCAGTGGGGTTATGCGGTATTTCTATCCACGCCCTCCGCGAGGAAGGCGACGTGAGAACATCCAGTGCGAAGCCAAACTTCTTGCCATTTCTATCCACGCCCTCCGCGAGGAGGGCGACGGTGCGGTGCGGCTTGCTTCCACCTACCCGATATGATTTCTATCCACGCCCTCCGCGAGGAGGGCGACCTGGACAGCGACATTGCGCAGATCATTTACAAAATTTCTATCCACGCCCTCCGCGAGGAGGGCGACCAGCGACAGCCCTGCATCGTGGCAAAGCTGCTGTATTTCTATCCACGCCCTCCGCGAGGAGGGCGACTAGTCAGGCTTATTTTTCTTTTAGGAGGTGTATAATTTCTATCCACGCCCTCCGCGAGGAGGGCGACGTAACGGATCTTGGCCAAATAAAGCTTCCATATCGTATTTCTATCCACGCCCTCCGCGAGGAGGGCGACCCGCTTCCGTGCTGCCGTGGG
>OHLI01001270.1_pt1 | contig 10197 bp, 7 predicted proteins | sample 1569051 | NCBI WGS metagenome assembly OHLI01 (sample SAMEA3879561, study PRJEB24766) | human gut metagenome | biome: human-associated habitat; feature: feces | place: USA | collected 1985/1987
TCTTGCAGTGCTTGTCATTGCTGCCGCCGTTGTTGTCTGCGTTATCGTTTTATGCGTGTCAAAGTCCCAAAAGGACTCTGAGCCTTCGGGATCATCGAACAGCGCACAAACCGAGACTGTCCGAACCGAAAAGCCGCGTACTTCCGATAAAACGGAGCAATCCGGCAAGGATGGTAAGGACAGCAGCAAGCCTACGGAAAAACCGGATGCTTCCGACGGTGTTGACCCGGATTTTAAAGCTGCAATGGACGAGTATGAAGCTTTCATCGATGAATACGTAACATTTATTAAGAAGTACGAAGAAGAGGGCAAACCCGTATCCATGCTTGCCGACTACACAAAGATGATGACCCAATACTCCGAATTTGCCGCGGCAATGGCTGAGTATGAAAGTGAAGAGCTTTCCGATGCCGATGCGGCATATCTCATTCAGGTTAACGCCCGTGTACAGGCAAAACTGCTGACATTGAACTGAACCCTGTCAGCGTTATCACACACAAACGACCATGCAGCTGCGTTCCGAACCGATTCGTGCAGCAAATCACGAATGCCGGGGAACGCAGCCGCAAACATCATTAAAACATATCAATTAAACGGAGGAAATTAATCATGTTAAAGAAAATTCTCGCAATGCTGCTGGCATTTGTAATGATGCTCAGCCTTACCGCCTGCGGCGGAAACAAACCCACAGACAACGACGCCGAACCCGATGACGGAAAAAAACAGGAGCGGGTGACCGAGGAACCTGAGGAAACAGAGGAGCCGGAAGAGACGGAAGAACCGGAAGAAACGGAGGAACCGGAAGAAACCGAAGAACCCGCCGAAGAACCCACCGAAGAACCCGAAGAGGTCAGTGCAGATTTTCGAGACGTTATGGATGAATACGAAAAATTCATCGACAAATATGTGAAGTTCATGAAGAAATACGAAGAAGAGGGTCGTCCCCTTTCCATGCTTTCCGAATACACCGAGCTGATGACCCAATATACGGAATTTGCCGAAACAATGGCTGCCTATAACGGGGATAATCTGTCCGCTGCGGATTATGCCTACTATATAGAAGTCATGGGTCGTGTCAGTCAGAAATTGCTTGAGTTGAACTGAGGCTCCGAAACGGACTAAACCGGCTTTTACAAGCAAACAAAAGTAACCCCGCCTTATTCCGCCCGCATGAGCCGAGCTGCTGTGCGGGCTGAAACGCAGGCGCAACCAATCAAAATTTAATTAATCAATCGGAGGAAAAATTATGTTCAAAAAAATTATCGCAGTCCTGCTTGCAGTACTTATGATAACAGGCCTTGTCGGCTGCGGAGGGGAAAAGCCCGAAGATGAAAACAAGGGCAACGATAAACCCAAAACAAGCGATACCACTGATGCGCCCGTTGAAACCGACGAACCCGAACCCACCGTTGACCCGCATGATGTCGGCGAAAAGCTTGCTGAGTTCAATCCGACGGGAACGGTTGAAGAAACGGTTCTGTTTGATAACGAAATCTCAAAAATAACTCTCAAAAGTCTTGAATATACCGACTATGAGGCAATCTTCAACCTTTCAATCGAGAACAAAACGGACGGAGAACTCGACTACAGCTGCGGCTCCGTCGGGTATTGTGTCAACTCCGTGAACGGCTACATGGTAAGTGAAGGATTCATGAATTGTCAGGTTCCCGCAAACACGACCCAGGACGAATCCTTTGATATGTCTTTCTACTCGCTTAAGCAGTACGGGATTTTTGAAATAGCGGACTTTGAAATCGGTTTTTCAATTACGGACGAGGAATACAACAAGACGTATACGGGGCCGCTCGCAGTCAAAACATCCATCGCAGACGGCTATGACTACAGCAAGCACAGCTTTGCAAACACGGCCGCAACGCAGGCTGCGCAGAACACCTATCATTACAACATCGATTATTTTGCAGCTGATGAACTGTATAATGAAGGCGGAATCCGTCTCGTTACGGAGGTATTGTACACCAATGACGAAAATGAGCAGTATTTAATGCTCGAGTTTGAAAATAACTCCGATATTGCAGCAACGATTAGCATTTCGCAGCTTACGGTCAATGGTTTGCTGATAAACGACAGCTCTTGCGCTGTTGAAACCCCCAACCCCGGCAAACGCACCATTATTAAAGTAGACACACGAGACATGCTTGCAGATCCCGCTTGCGCAAGCGCACTCAATGCTGCACGAATGAACACCGTTTCCTTCAGCGTTGAAGCCTATGATGAGAATTATAACACTATCGCCGACGGTAAAACGGTTTCAATGAAGACTTCGGATGACACAGCTTCCTTCGATTCAACAGGAACTGAAGTTTTTAACAGTGACGGGATCAGCATTACTGCAAAACCTGCAATCGACCCAATCAGTGAATATCACTCTGATATTATCGTTGCTCTGCTGTTGAAGAATAACAGCGGTGAACAAATTTCGGTGGAATATATTCGCGACACTCTCAAAATAAACGGAATTGCCTGCGATAGCACTATTTATCCGAACGACACGCCCAACGGCACAACTTCCGTTTTCTTTGTCGAAATCGATGAAAGCTTTCTTGAGGAAAACAGCTTAAGTGCTGCTTCTCAAATCAGCTCAGTTGAATTCGAACTGAAAATCAGCGATTCCGACGGCTCGGTTATCAGCGAACCGACAATATCCGTTCATTTCTGATTCTGCACATTTCAGTGGCAAGACAAACGCGCAGCGACTGCACTGTCGGCACATTTGAAAAAAAGAACGGCCTGCCCCCGGGCACAATCCGAAACAAAGACGGGCGAGATACTCGCAGCGACAAATTGATCGGCACCATACGCCGTGAAGGCGAGAAAAAAGGCGGAAAGCGGTAAAGCCTTAACCGCACAGTCTCCATCGGGTTCACCCCGTCGTCTGCGGTGCATCGGCGAAGCCGATGTACCGCGCAAGCCCCCGACAAATTGTCGGGGGCTTGATTTATAGGCTCGGTCGATTTCGGTTTTTGAAAAAAACGTCTCGACTTCACTTTTTTTCAGATTGGCAGCTCTTAATAGCTCTTTGCAAAATATGTCATTGCCTTTGCTTTTTTGCCGCAGCAAACACAGGTATCGCTGCCTATATCGTCGGCATCAAAGGGCATGCAGCGGGTGGTTGCGCCTGTCATTTCCTTAATCTTATCCTCACATGCACGGTCACCGCACCACATTGCCTTTACAAATCCGTTTTGAACGCCCGCATTAAGCTCGTCCATATTCTTTGCAACGACAGTATGCATAACACGATTTTCTTTTGCGCGGTTATACATATCGTTCTGCACGGTATCAAACAGCTGTTTGAGCGTGTCTGCAAGGCCGTCGATGGAAACGAAGAGTTTTTCGTGCGTATCACGGCGAACAAGAACAACCTGATTGTTTTCGATGTCCTTCGGACCGATTTCAAGACGAACGGGTACGCCCTTCATCTCCCACTGGTTGAACTTCCAACCCGCGCTCTGGTCGCTGTCGTCGAGTTCAACGCGAATACCTGCATCGGAAAGCATTTTCTTCAGCTCATATGCCTTGTCGAGAACGCCGGGCTTATGCTGTGCAATGGGCAGTATGATGAGCTGCACGGGCGCAATGCGCGGCGGGAACATAAGCCCGCGGTCGTCGCCGTGAGTCATGATAAGGCCGCCGATCATGCGGGTGCTGACGCCCCAGCTCGTTGTGAAGCAGTATTCATGCCTGCCCTCGCGGCTGAGATAAGTGATGTCATATGCCTTTGCAAAATGGTCGCCGAGATTATGACTCGTTCCCATCTGCAAAGCTTTTCCGTCCTGCATCATCGCCTCAAGGGTATAGGTTGCTTCCGCTCCCGCAAATTTCTCTTTTTCGCTCTTTCTGCCGCAGATAACGGGAATTGCAAGCACGTTCTCCATAAAGTCACGGTAAACTTCAAGCATACGCTCGGTTTCTTCCTGTGCTTCCTCGGCGGTTGCGTGCGCGGTGTGGCCCTCCTGCCAGAGGAATTCGCTCGTGCGCAGGAAGGGGCGGGTGTTCTTTTCCCATCTTACAACGTTTGCCCACTGGTTATAGAGCAGAGGTAAATCACGGTAGGACTGGATCCATTTTGAATACATTGAGCATATGATAGTCTCACTCGTGGGGCGAACGCAGAGACGCTCCGCAAGCTTTTCTTCACCGCCCTGAGTGACCCATGCAACCTCGGGCGCAAAGCCTTCAACATGGTCCTTCTCTTTTTGGAGCAGGTGTTCGGGGATGAACAGCGGGAAATACGCGTTTTTATGCCCTGTCGCCTTAAAGCGCGTATCAAGTTCATGCTGCATAAGTTCCCACACGGCGTAACCGTAGGGTTTTATGACCATGCAGCCCTTAACCTCGGAATAGTCAACCATGTCGGACTTCAGAATGATATCCGTGTACCACTGCGGAAAATCTTCGGTTCGGGACGCGATATGCGTAACGAATTCTTCTTTTTGTTTTGCCATTGAAATATTTCCTCCGTTGTTATTAATATTTCTGTTAAGAATAATAAAAGCATCTGACTTTTGCTTAAAAAAAGCACCCGTGCGAAAAAATTCACAAGGGCGCGTTAAGCACTGTACCACCTTATTTCGCGAAATGGCAGCCACTCCGCCTCGAAAGTTGTAACGCACTTCTGCGCAGAAAATTGCGGAACACTGCAAGCCGCAAACGGCTCAATGCACTTTACTTTTCCGTGCTCATGGGCGGGATAACCGAACGCGGACATCTGCTCGCACCTAATGCAGACTCTCTGTGCTCCGTTGAGCGCGGTTTTTGCCCATTCATCGCAAAAAATCAATTGACAGCCTATTATAACATTCACCGGAGGCCGTGTCAATGCAGAAAAATGCAGGATTCGGTATTATTAAAAGCATTAAGCTTCCGCACCTGTCCGCATTTTATTTTCCGTTTTCGGGCTTTAAATATATCTTTGTTTTCCCTTCCGTTCCTGTTATAATTACCTTAAAACGAAGTTCGTCCGCATTTGCGGTGAAACAGGCAGGATATTTATGAAAAAGCTTGCAATCGGAATTCTTGCGCATGTTGACGCAGGCAAAACAACATTATGCGAAGCACTGCTCTACCTCAGCGGCGCGATAAGAAAGCGCGGCAGGGTGGACAGGGGCGACGCATACCTCGACACGCACACGCTTGAAAAGGCGCGCGGAATAACGATATTTTCAAAGCAGGCAAAATTCAATTATAATAATACAGAGTTCACTGTGGTTGACACGCCCGGGCATGTTGATTTTTCTGCCGAAGCGGAACGCGCGCTGAGCGTACTTGATTACGCGGTGCTTGTTGTAAGCGGCACCGACGGAGTTCAGTCCCATACCGAAACCCTTTGGAAGCTTTTGCGCAGATACAGCATCCCGACATTCATTTTCATCAATAAAACAGACATAATGCAACGAAGCCGCAGCGAACTTATCGAAGAGATTCAGCGGCGGCTTTCGGAAAGATGCATTGCATTTGAACCCTGCGAAGGTACAGACTCCGAATTCTGCAAAAGCGAAGCTTTCTTTGAAAATCTTGCTCTTGCCGATGATGAGCTTTTTGAAAAGCATTCCGCGAAACGAATTGTCGATGCGGACATTGCCGCCGCAATTTCGGAACGGAGGATTTTTCCCTGTTTTTTCGGTTCGGCGCTGAAAACGGACGGTGTTTCCGACTTTATCGCCTGCCTTTCGCATTATTCCCGCGAACGCAAATTTAAAAAGGATTTTGCGGCAAGAGTTTATAAAATCACATACGACCCGCAGGGAACGCGCCTGACACATATCCGTCTCACGGGCGGAAGTCTGTCCCCGCGCACTGCCGTTGCCTATACTGCACGAAACGGCGAGCGGCTGACCGAAAAAATTGCCCGCATAGTGTTCTGTTCCGGTGCAAAATTCACTCAAACCGAACGCGCCGAATGCGGCGATCTTGCGGCCGTTTCCGGACTTTCCGCAACGTACCCCGGGCAGGGCTTGGGCGATGAGGATTCCGCACTTCCTCCGCTGCTTGAACCTGTTCTGAGCTATCGAATCCTTCTTCCCGGCGACTGCGATGCGCGAACATTCCTTCCGAAACTCAAACGGCTGGAGGACGAGGACCCGACGCTGAAACTCGACAAAACCGATAATGTGCACGAGCTTCAGGCAAGGCTGATGGGCGAAATGCAGATTGAAATTCTGAAAAAGATTATTTCAGAGCGGTTTGGCGTTGAAATTTCGGTTGATGACGGGCGAATTTTATACCGCGAAACGATTCTTGCCCCTGTTGAAGGTGTCGGGCATTTTGAACCGCTGCGGCATTACGCGGAAGTTCATCTGCTGTTGGAGCCGCTGCCCGCGGGGAGCGGGCTTGTTTTCGCCTCCGCATGTGCGCCTAATTCACTCGATCCGGATATTCAAAGGCTTGTGCTGGCGCATCTCCGCGAAAAAATTCATCTCGGTGTGCTGACGGGTTCACCGATAACGGATATGAAGCTGACCCTCGTTGCGGGGCGGGCGAGCCTGCACCATACCGAAGGCGGCGATTTCCGACAGGCAACCTATCGCGCCGTACGGCAGGGATTGATGTGCGCGCAAAGCATCCTGTTGGAGCCCTTCTACTCGTTCCGACTTGAACTCCCGCGCGAAAACCTCGGCAGAGCAATAAACGACATTCGCGGCATGGGCGGCAGTTTTTCCGCGCCCGAAGAAGGCGCCGACGGCGAAAGCTGCGCATTCTGCGGCACTGCGCCCGTCTCCGCCATGCGCGGCTACACGCGTGAGCTTGCGGCATACACACGCGGCAGAGGGCGGCTCGGCTGTGAATTTTCGCACTACGGGCAATGTCGAAATGCCGAAAGCGTAATCGCGCAATTCGCCTATGACCCGGAGCGTGACCTTGAAAACACTCCCGATTCCGTTTTCTGCTCCCACGGCGCAGGAGTCATTGTTAAATGGAATGACGTTCGGAACTATATGCATATTGATACCGGGCTGAACCTTACAGGCACTCCGCGCCCGAGCGACTCCGTGCCGCACGAATCGGATAATCACCGTGCCGTAAACCCGAAAGTGCTTTCCCGCAATTTGAACGTTGACGAAAAGGAGCTTGAAGCCATCATGCTCCGTGAATTCGGCCCGATCAAGCGGCCGGAGTACAAACGCCCCGCGCAAAACGGAGATTCGGATTCAAAATTTAAAAGCTCCGAGCCTGCCGAACCCAGAAAGAAGGATTACCTCATCGTTGACGGATATAACATCATATTCGCATGGGAAGGGCTGAATAAGCTTGCAAAAAGCGATATCGCCGCCGCGCGAAAAAAACTGATGGACATCCTCAGCAACTATTGCGCATACAAAAAGAACGAGGTCATACTCGTTTTTGACGGCTATAAACTGAAGGGCAATGCCGGAGAGCGTTTCAATTATCATTCTCTTCGCGTTGCATACACAAAGGAAAACGAAACGGCCGATATGTTCATCGAGCGGCTGATATTCGAAATCGGAAAAAACTACTCCGTTCGCGTTGCAACGGGCGACGGAATGATTCAGCTTGCAAGCACGCGCACCGGCACTTTGCGCATGACGGCGCGGGAGCTTGAAGCAGAGGTTGAAAGCGTGAACGAAAAGCTTCGCGGCATCATGGCGGAGCTGAAGCGCGGAGAAGCAAAAACAAAGCTCAGCATTCCGCCGCTGCCGAACGGCGAAAATGAGGACTGATGCATAAAGTCCCCCGCGCGGCATATGCGGCGCAGGGAAAAGCTTAAGCGGGATTCACTGCGTTCGAATATACCTGCCCGCTGTCCCCGCATATTCGCCCGCTGTCCCCGCATATCTGCCCGCTGTCCCCGCATAATCGAAGTTTTGCGGAAACTTTGCTTGATTTTTTCCTCCGACAGGTATATACTTACAGTTGAACGGAGGAGCTGCGGCACAAACCCCGTTTGTTCCGCCGTTTCTGTTTAAATGATTTCAAAAATCCGACCCTTTTCGGGTCAGTATCAAAAGGAGAGAAAGTATGCCTAAATTCATTACTGTGGAAGAAGCCGTAAAGCTTATCCCCGACGGCGCAACCGTTATGTTCGGCGGCTTTATGGGCTGCGGCAACGCCCACAAATTCATCGATGCTCTCTCAAAGAGCGGCGTTAAGGATCTGACCATGATCAGCAACGATGCATCAATGCCCGGCGGCCCCATGGGTGAGGATTACTACGGCGTTGCAAAGCTCGTTCACAACAAGCAGATTAAAAAGCTCATCGCAACCCATGTCGGTCTCAATCCCGAGGTTGCGACCCAGTCCATGGTTGACGGCACTCTCGAAGTGCAGCTCATTCCGCAGGGTTCCCTTGCCGAAATGATTCGTGCGGGCGGCGGCGGTCTCGGCGGTGTTCTCACCCCCGCAGGCGTCGGCACCATCGTTGAAGACAGCCCCTATTGCCTCGGCAAACAGACGATTGACGGCCGTGATTATTTGCTCATGAAACCCATCCATGCCGATTTTGCCGTTATTTGCGGTGCAAAAATCGACAAGGCGGGCAACGTTTGGTACAAGGGCAACACCAGCAACTTTAACCTTGTTATGGCAACCGCGGCAGACACGGTTATTGCCGAAGCCGAAGAGATCGTTGAAATCGGCGAAATCGAACCCGAAAACGTCCGCACTTACGGCGTATTTGTTGACTATGTTGTTGAAGGAGGCAAACTTTAATGGATAAGGCTCAGATAAAGGCGTTCATCGCAGCGCGTGTTGCAAAAGAACTTAAAGACGGCGATGTTGTCAACCTCGGCATCGGTCTTCCCACCCTCGTTCCCGCATATCTTCCCGAAAACGTTCATGTTATCCTTCAGAGCGAGAACGGCACCATCGGCACCGGCCCCGTAACGGACGAAAACCGCGATCCGTTCCACGTTGTTGATGCAGGCGGCAGCCCCTCCGCAGCAGCACCCGGCGCATGCTTCATCGACAGTGCCTCCTCTTTCGCACTCATTCGCGGCGGTCATGTTGATGCAACAATCCTCGGCGGCCTCGAAGTTGACGAAGAGGGTTCCCTTGCAAACTGGATCATCCCCGGCAAAAAAATGCCCGGCATGGGCGGCGCAATGGATTTGCTCGTCGGCGCAAAGAACGTTATCGTTGCAATGGAACACACCGCAAAGGGCAAGCCCAAAATCCTTAAAAAATGCAAACTGCCCTACACCGCAGTTAAGTGCATCACAAAGATCATCACCGAGATGGGCGTTATGCTCGTAACTCCCGAAGGTTTGCTGCTTACCGAATACAACCCCGAATTCACCGTTGAGCAGATTCAGGAAGCAACCGAAGCAACCCTTATCATTTCCCCCGAACTGAAGCCCATGGCATAAGTCGGTGCCGAATGCACCCCGTGTTTCGGAATGCATTCGTTATTGTATTCAAATTGTATTAAACAAGAACATCGACCGTTCCAAAAATCGGAACGGTCGATGTTTAAATTATATCCGAATCAGTTTTCAACGGTTTATTGTCTTTCCGATCCGACTCACTCCGCATCCTCACCCGCGAGCTGCTTTGTGCGTTCGGCAAGAATCAGTCCTTCGATAATTTCATCCATATCGCCGTCGATAAACTGCGGCAGTTTATAAATTGTCATGCCGATTCTGTGATCCGTAACGCGTCCCTGCGGGAAGTTGTAGGTTCGGATTCTTTCGCTTCTGTCGCCGGAACCGACTTGACTTTTGCGCGCCGATGCTTCTTTTGCCGCAGCTTCCGCGCGATACATTTCATAAAGGCGGCTTTTAAGCACCTTCATTGCCTGTTCTTTATTGCGGCCCTGGCTGCGCTCATCCTGGCTTTGAACAACAAGCCCCGTCGGAAGATGCGTTATTCTTATCGCGCTCTCCGTTTTGTTAACATGCTGCCCTCCCGCGCCGCTTGAACGGTACGTGTCTATGCGCAAATCTCCGGGATTGATTTCAACGTCAATATCCTCCGCCTCGGGAAGCACCGCAACCGTTGCCGCGCTTGTGTGGATCCGCCCCTGAGTCTCCGTTTCGGGCACTCGCTGAACCCTGTGCACTCCGCTCTCGTATTTCATTCGGGAATATGCACCGCGGCCGTTGAGGCTGAACGTGGCTTCCTTAATCCCGCCCATTTCCGTTTCGGCAATATCGATAAGCTCGTATTTGAAATTATGCCGCTCGGCATAGCGTTGATACATGCGCATCAGCACGGCGCCGA
>OHLI01001277.1_pt1 | contig 10126 bp, 9 predicted proteins | sample 1569051 | NCBI WGS metagenome assembly OHLI01 (sample SAMEA3879561, study PRJEB24766) | human gut metagenome | biome: human-associated habitat; feature: feces | place: USA | collected 1985/1987
GTAACCTCCGGATGGAGATGTGATGAAGGAGGATCAGAACAGTTCTTCGCTTTCACGACCAAATATTCACAACAAATAGCCGATCAGACTCAACCTCGTACAGATGCCAATTACCCATTTTTACGTTATGCTGATATTGTTCTAATTTTTGCAGAAGCAGCTAATGAATTAAATGGCCCGACAAAAGAATCGGTAGATGCTTTAAATGATGTTCGCACCCGTAGTAATGCAACAGGCAAAGAACTGGCAAACTTTACAGATAAAACCAGCCTGCGTTCTGCAATCCTTGAAGAACGTGCAATGGAATTAGCCTTGGAAGGCGATCGTCGTTGGGATTTAATACGTTGGGGAATTTATTTGCAGGCAATGAATGCTCTAGGCGGAATGGATGAAGCTAACAACGTAAAACAACGTTCCAGCAAACATCTGCTATTCCCGATTCCGACTCTTGAAATCCTGACAAACCAAGGAATTAATGAGAATAATCCTGGCTGGGATTAATCACTTATAACCATGTAAAAAACAGATTATGAAGAAAATAAAATATATGGCAGTTGTACTTGCCACAGGACTACTGATGGCCGGCTGTGAGGAGGATGAGACACAGAATAATAAAGATGCATATCGGCAGATAGGCATCAACTGTATGCAGGAGGGTGACTATGAGGGCGCCATTGATGCATTTCAGAATGCACTGGACCAGTCGCTGGCAGTTGTGGGAGAAGAAGAAATAGATACCTGTTATTATAAAGCAGCAGCACAGTATGCCGCAGGAAAGAAAGAGGATGCCATTGAGACCTATCAGGCATTAATCAATTATGACAAGAAAAATGCCCAGGCATATTTCCTGTTAGGAGAACTGTACCGGAAAGAAAATGACATGGATAAAGCAAAAGAAAATTTTAATCTGGCAGCACAGTATGCCGGCAGTGACTATGAAATGTATATTGCTTTGTACCAGGAGTGTTATGCCGCAGGAATGCAGACCGAAGGTCAGGAGTATCTGAAAAAAGGTATTGAAGCAGGTGGTAAATCAGCGGAGGACTATGCCCAGAGAGGCAGAATTTATCTATTACTGGGAGATTATGATAATGCGGAAACAGAGCTTACGACAGCTATTAATAAAAAGAGCACGGAAGCTTCTTTGTATATGGCACAGCTCTATGAAGTGAAAGGCGAAGATGAGAAGGCAGCCGGATTATATAAAGAATATATCGATGAAAATCAGGATAATCCGACAGCATTGATCTGTCTGGGAGGAATGGAATTAGAAAAAGGTAATTATGACAGTGCAATAAACTATCTTAAGATGGCACTGGATTTAGATGCAGGCTCACAGAAGCAGGAGGCGCAGCGTAATCTGATACTGGCATATGAACAGAGCGGAGATTTCACATCTGCAAAAAGCGAGATGGAGGATTATACAAAGAATTATCCGAATGACGAAGAAGCTGCCCGGGAATACTTGTTTTTGATGACACGTTAAGCAAAAAGGGCAAAATGTATGGGACAGGAAAACGAGGGAAAAAGGCAGAGAGGAACAATACGAAAATGAGCGAAACCTATGAGATTATCGTGCTGGATTTAGATGGCACCTTAACCAATTCAAAGAAAGTCATTACACCAAAGACGAAAGACGCACTGATGCGGATTCAAAAGGAAGGGAAAAAAGTAGTGCTGGCATCCGGCCGTCCTACCGGGGGCATCGTAAAGCTGGCAGACGAACTGGATTTGAAGAGCTATGGCGGATTTGTACTGGCATTTAATGGTGGAAAGATTATTAATTATGAGACCGGAGAGATTGTATACAATAAGACAATACCGGTAGAACTGGTGCCGGCAGTGTATGAGCAGGCATGCAGACTGGGTGTAGGCGTGCTTACTTATAAAGGAAATACCATCATCCATGGAAACGGAGTGAATGAATATAGCCGTAACGAGGGAAAAATTAACGGAATGCCGATAAAAGAGGTAGATAATTTCGCAGAATATGTAGATTATCCGGTAAATAAATTCCTGATGACAGGAGAACCGGAAAAGATTGCAAAAGCACAGGATGTGATGCGGCAGACCTTTGGAGAACAATTAAACATTTTTCGCTCAGAACCGTTTTTCTTAGAAATTGTTCCACCATCCATTGATAAGGCATATTCTCTTGGAAAACTGTTAGAATATCTGGGAGAAAAGAAGGAGCAGATGATCTGCTGTGGAGATGGCTTTAATGACAAGTCTATGATTGCATTTGCCGGGCTTGGTGTGGCAATGGCAAACGCACAGCCGGAGGTAAAAGAGGTCGCAGATTATATTACCACTTCCAATGATGAAGACGGAGTGGCGCTTGTAATAGACAGATTCATGTAAGGAAGGCGTATGGCATGCAGAAAATAACAGAACTATTGTCAAAGGGAAAATCACCATATCATGTAACAGAATGGACAGGAAAGCAGTTACAGGAGGCAGGGTATGAAGAATTAAAGCTGCAGGAATCCTGGCAGCTTCATGCAGGCGGTAAATACTATGTAAGACCGTATTCCGGTATGGTAGCAGCATTCTCTGTTCCGGAACAGCTGGACAGAAAGACGGCACTCCGCCTGATGCTGGCCCATACAGATTTTCCATGTTTTAAAATAAAACCGAATCCTGAAGTGAAGACGAAGGATTACAGGCAGTTAAATGTGGAGCCATATGGCGGTATGCTCAAAAATACATGGTTTGACCGTCCACTTGGAATTTATGGGAAAGTGGTATTAGAATCGGAACATCCATTTGCACCGGAAGTAAAGCTTTTCGGAAGTGAGGAACCGGCAGCAGTGATTCCGTCATTAGCACCACACCTGAACCGTGAGGCAGGCGGAAAACAGGAATATGATATGCAAAGAGAACTGCTTCCACTGCTTGGAATAGAGCAGGACGGAGACGTTACAGAGAATTTTTTCACGGATTACTTAAAAGAACAGCTTGGGGCAGAGGCAAATGAGGTTTTAAGCTATGATTTATTCCTTACCAATATGGATGAACCGGAATTAATAGGAAGTGATAAGAAGCTTCTTTCTTCTCCGAGAATCGATAATCTGGCATCGGTAGCAGCAATTGTGGAGACAATGTGTGAAAAAACGACCGGAGATTCACTGGTTGTGGCAGGATTATTTGATAATGAGGAAATCGGCAGCCGCTCCAAGCAGGGAGCAGACAGCAGTCTTCTTAAGGATATCATAATGAAGATTGGTGCAGCCTTTGGAATGGCAGAAACAGAGGTAAATGATATGCTCCGGGGAGGCTTTCTCTTGTCTATAGACGGAGCTCATGCCGTACACCCGAATTACACAAATAAATCAGATATTACGAATGATGTGATATTGGGAAAAGGAATTACCGTAAAGACTTCTGCCAGCCAGCGGTATCTTTCTGACAGTGAGGCAACAGCGGTGGTGATGCTGCTTTGTAAAAAGACAGATATTCCATATCAGGTGCAGGTAAACCGTTCCGGTATGCCGGGTGGACAGACCCTTGGACCGATTGCGGTTTCCTATCTGCCAATGCAGGGAGCGGATATTGGAATTCCGATGCTTGCCATGCATTCTGCAAGAGAACTGGCAGATATGAGAGATTATCAGGCATTGGTAATGTTTTTGAAAATATTTTCTGCATAAAGAAATTGCAAAAAAAGTTGAATTTTTTGGAAAAATATCACAAAATGTCGTTGACAATCGGTAAGATTCAGTACAAAATTAGTAGTATAGCGTAATGCACAGAAAGTGCATTGATTGGAGGAAATATATGGCATTGGGAAAGAATAAAAAAATTATAAATCTGGTTCAGTCAATCAGTGAGATGAAAGAAGAGAATTATGCTGCAGGTTCACCGGAACTGCAGAATATGTATGAACGCATGAGCGCTGGCAGACGTCAGCTTGCACAGGTATATGGGGAAGATATGCAGGCAGTTATGACAATGAGTGCCTTAGGCCTGAAAGTTGGACATGATACCGTAAAGATGACAACGACAGCAGAGGATGTCAATACAGCAACAAAGGCAATCCATGATGCAGCAGCAGAAACATCCAGTATTGCAGAGGAAGTAAGAAATGCCCATGAGGGTCTGACCAATACAATTGTTGATGTATCAGAGAAAACTACTGATATTTATAAGAAGATAGAGAATGGCCAGGAAGAACTGACAGCTATCCGGGATTTATCCAAAGATGCAATCTCAGAATCCACAGAAATGAAGAAGAATATGGATGCATTGATGGATGTTATCAATCATATGAATGAAGTCATTGAAGGTATCAATGCAATTTCCGAACAGACCAACCTGCTGGCATTGAACGCATCAATCGAGGCAGCAAGAGCAGGAGAAGCAGGAAAGGGATTTGCCGTTGTAGCGGAAGAAATCCGTCAGCTGGCAGAGGGAACCAAACAGTTAACCGGAAATATGGGTGAATTCGTAGAAGGAATCCGCGATGCTTCTGAGAAGAGTTCTAAGAGTGTGGATGTTGCAATTACATCTCTTGACAATATTGATCAGAAGATTAATGCTGTATGGAATATTAATGACGAGAACAAGAAAAATGTTGGAACCATCAGCGAATCGATTGGTTCCCTTGCTGGTATCAGTGAAGAAATCAGCAGCTCCATGAATGTGCTGGAAACCCAGGTGTCCTGTATTGAAGACCAGTGCGGTAATCTCAGCAATGATGCAGAATTGCTGACCGTTATAAATGGAAATTTAAAAGGTTCGGTAGAACCATTAACCCAGGTTGAAACGGGTATGGATAATGTGGCGAAGGTTATAGGAGAAATGAGCCGTGATGCATTTTACCGTATGGATAATGCAGTTTTTGATGCTTATGTACAAAAAGCAATGGAAGCACATAGGGCATGGCTTGAGACTTTACATACCATGGTAACTGAGAAGAATGTCCTTACGTTACAATTTGATGATACAAAATGCGGCTTTGGTCATTTTTACTATTCCATGCATCCGGAAAATCCGGCAATTGCACCGGTCTGGAATGCACTGGCAGAGAAACACAGAAGATTCCATGGATATGGAAAAGAAGTGCAGCAGGCACTGTTTGATGAGAACGCGGAAAAAGCAGAAGAAATTTATCTGGAAGCAGAGAAATGCTCAAATGAATTACAGAATGATTTTGCTGCAATTTTAAATATTTCTGCAGGATTATCCCAGAACGGACAGAGTGTGTTTGCATAAACAGAAAGTAAGAAAAGGATATTTTATGCCTGAATTTTTTGAAAACAATGAAATGGAAGAAAGAGTCATCCTGGTTGGCGTAAGCAGCCAGGATGGCGATGATACAGAAGACTCCCTGGATGAATTGGAGGAGCTGGTGAAGACTGCCGGAGCAGTAACGGTGGGCAGGGTAATCCAGAACCGTCAGACAATACATCCGGGGCTTTATATTGGTAGCGGAAAAGTAGAAGAGCTGCTGGATGAAATTGCATGGACCAATGCAACAGGAATTGTCTGCGATGACGAACTAAGCCCGGCACAGCTTCGGAATCTTTCAGATACCCTGAACGTAAAAGTGATGGACAGAACCTTAATTATCCTTGATATTTTTGCTGCCAGAGCATCTACCAGTGAAGGAAAGATACAGGTGGAACTGGCACAGCTTCGTTACCGCATGAGTCGTCTTTCCGGCATAGGAAAGAGTATGTCAAGGCTGGGAGGAGGAATTGGAACGAGAGGTCCGGGAGAGAAAAAGTTAGAGGTAGACCGTCGTCTGATTGCATCAAGAATCAGCCAGCTCAAACGGGAGTTAGAGGAAGTGAAACGGCACCGGGAAGTGAATCGTGTGGCAAGACAGCGGAATCATGTTCCGGTGGCAGCGATTGTAGGGTATACCAATGCCGGTAAATCAACCCTTTTAAATGCTCTGACCGGAGCTGGAATTCTTGCAGAGGATAAACTTTTTGCAACCTTAGACCCGACTACCAGAATGTTAGAACTTCCGGGAAGCCAGAAGCTTTTGCTTACGGATACGGTAGGGTTTATCCGAAAACTGCCGCATCATCTGATTGATGCCTTCCGTAGTACTTTAGAGGAAGCTAAGTATGCAGATTTTATCATTCATGTGGTGGATGCATCCAATCCACAGGCTGCCAAGCAGATGCATATTGTATATGAGACATTGCACCAGTTAGAGGTTACAGATAAAAAGATATTGACATTGTTTAATAAGCAGGATGCTATTACAGACCGGGAACCATTGCGGGATGGCAGGGCAGATATTACTTTACGGGTATCTGCAGCAAGAGGTGATGGACTAGAAGAACTGAAAGACTGCCTCGCCCGGATACTACGGGAGAACAAACGATATCTTGAGACAGTGCTGCCATATGACAAGGGTGGATTGCTGCAGCAGATAAGAGAAACAGGAGAATTAATAGCAGAAGAATATCTGCCGGAGGGAATCCGTATAGAAGCATATGTACCTCCGGAGCTATTTGAGAAAATACATGCATGAGCAGATTGCCCCAGAACTGCTTGTATGCTAAAATAGGAGCAACAGGAGGTATTCCACATGACAATCTTAATAAAAGGTGGCCGCATTTTAGATCCGGCTACGAAAACAGATGATGTAATGGACCTTTTCATAGAAGATGGAGTCATTACCAAAAGAGGAAAAAATATCAAGAAAAAGGCAGAGAAGACTATCGATGCCAAAGGACTGTATGTAATGCCGGGACTCGTTGATATGCATGTGCATTTGCGGGATCCAGGATTTACTCATAAGGGTGATGTTGAAACAGAAACCCGTTCCGCAGCAAGAGGCGGATATACCACGGTACTTGCAATGCCAAATACCAAGCCGGTGGTAGATAATGCTGATGTGGTACGTTATGTACATCATAAGGCAGAAAGTGTCGGACTGGTGCATGTATTACAGGTTGGTGCTGTAACAAAAGGACAGCAGGGAGAGGAATTAGCTGACATCAAAGAGATGGTGGAGGCAGGAAGCCCTGCAATCAGTGAAGATGGCAAATCAGTCATGAATTCACTTCTTGCAAGAGATGCCATGCTGGTAGCAAGAGACTGTAACATTCCGGTACTGTCACATTGCGAAGATAAGAATCTGGTTGGCTCCGGCGTGGTCAACGAGGATGAGAATGCAAAACGGTGGGGACTGGCTGGAATTACCAATTCCGTAGAAGATATCATGATTGCAAGAAATATCCTGTTATCCAAAGATACCGGTGCACACCTGCATCTTTGCCACTGCTCCACAAAGAACAGTGTAATCATGGTAAAATATGCCAAGTTAGAGCATATTCCGGTATCCGCAGAGGTATGTCCGCATCATTTTACACTGACATCAGATGATATGGTAGAGGGAGATACCAATTATAAGATGAATCCGCCACTTCGCCGTAAAGAGGATGTGGAGGCATTGAAAAAGGGACTTTCCGACGGAACCATGGAAGTCATTTCTACAGACCATGCACCGCATACAGCAGATGAAAAAAATAGCAGCATGGTAAAGGCACCATTCGGAATCGTTGGAATGGAAACTGCAGCAGCACTGACTTATACAGAACTCGTGCTGGGTGGATACTTAACACCGATGCAGATGGTAGAGAAGATGAGCTATAACCCGGCACAGATTCTTCATTTGAAGAAAGGAACTTTGGAAGAGGGAAGAATGGCAGATGTCATGCTTTTTGATCCGGAATGCACTTATGCCATTGATAAGAACAAGTTCTGGTCGAAAGCAAAGAATACACCATTCCACGGCAGAAAAGTAACCGGTAAAGTAATGATGACTATCTGTGACGGCAAAATTGTATATGATGCAGCAGAAGAATAAGAAAAAGAAAGGCTTAAAGATATGATTAACAAATTAATTAAAAAAATTGAGAAAACCCATGCACCAATCGTTGTCGGCTTAGATCCGATGTTAGATTATGTTCCGGAACATATTAAGGTAGCAGCATTTAAGGAGCGTGGTGAGACTTTAGAGGGTGCAGCAGAAGCAATCTGGCAGTTTAACAAAGCAATTGTAGATGCCACTTATGATCTGATTCCTGCTGTAAAACCACAGATTGCCATGTATGAGCAGTTTGGAACAGAGGGTGTGAAAGCATATCAGAAGACAGTAGATTACTGCCACTCCAAAGACCTTGTGGTAATCGGAGATGTAAAACGTGGCGATATCGGTTCTACATCCGCAGCTTATGCAGTGGGACATCTTGGTAAAGTCCAGGTGGGAAGTAAGAAGCTTTCTGCTTTTGATGAAGACTTTGCAACCGTTAATCCATATCTTGGTTCAGACGGAATCAAGCCTTTCCTGGAAGTATGTAAAGAAGAGAAAAAAGGTATCTTCATTTTAGTTAAGACCAGCAATCCATCCAGTGGAGAATTCCAGGACAGATTAATTGATGGCAGACCACTGTATGAATATGTCGGTGAAAAGGTAGCACAGTGGGGCGAAGAAGTCATGGGAGATAACTACAGCTATGTGGGAGCAGTAGTAGGAGCAACCTATCCGGAGATAGGAAAAGTCCTTCGTAAAGTAATGCCAAAGAGCTTTATCCTGGTTCCGGGATACGGTGCCCAGGGTGGCAAAGGAGCGGACTTAGTACATTACTTCGACGAAAACGGACTGGGTGCAATTGTTAATTCATCCCGTGGAATCATTGCAGCATATAAGCAGGAGGCTTATGCATCTTTTGGAGCAGAACATTTTGCAGATGCATCCAGAGCAGCAGTAGAGGCAATGATAAAAGATATCGATGGAGCTTTACAGGCAAGATAGGAGAAGAAGATGGCAGAGAAGTTTAAAGAACAGGCGATTATTATCCGCCAGGAAGAAATTGCGGATGACATTTACAGTATGTGGCTGCGTACGGAAGAGATTGCAGCACATGCAAAAGCAGGTCAGTTTGTATCTGTATATTGTAATGAAGGAAGCAGGCTGCTTCCAAGACCAATCAGTATCTGTGAAATTGATAAAAAGGATAATGCCATCCGTCTGGTATACCGTAAAGTTGGAAAGGGAACAGAAGAGTTTTCCGGTATGCATACCGGCGGAATTCTTAATATAACAGGACCGCTGGGAAATGGATTTCCGAAGAAAGAAAAGAAAGCGTTCTTAATTGGTGGTGGAATTGGTATTCCGCCAATGTTAGAGCTGGCAAAAGAATTGGACTGTGAAAAGCAGATGGTACTTGGTTTCCGGGATGAGCTTTTCCTGATGGATGAATTTCGTGAAGAAGGAGAAGTCTATGTGGCAACTGAGGACGGAAGTGCCGGGACAGAAGGAAATGTATTGGATGCCATCCGTGAAAATGGGCTGACAGCAGATATTATCTATGCCTGCGGACCAAAGCCGATGCTGGCAGCTATTAAGGAATATGCAAAAGAGAAACAGATTGAGTGCTGGATTTCCATGGAAGAGCGCATGGCATGCGGTATCGGAGCCTGTCTTGCCTGCGTGTGCAAGTCAAAAGAAAAAGATGCACACAGCAATGTAAAAAATAAGAGAATCTGTAAAGAGGGACCGGTATTTCTTGCACAGGAGGTAGAATTCTGATGAACATGAAAGTAGATTTATGTGGAGTGACATTAAATAATCCGGTCATGACTGCGTCCGGAACGTTTGGCGCCGGGGAAGAATATTCGGAGTTTGTGGATTTAAACCGTCTTGGTGCTGTTGTGACAAAGGGTGTTGCCAATGTACCGTGGGAAGGAAATCCGACACCGCGTGTGGCTGAGGTATACGGGGGCATGTTAAATGCGATCGGACTTCAGAATCCGGGTATTGATCTTTTCATTGAGCGCGATATTCCTTTCTTAAAGAAAAAGCCGCTGCCATACGGCAGCAGCCCTTTCTCATTTTTTGCTGCAAATTATTGTACTTATTTATTCTCTTCTGCCTTTACCATCTGCTGGAATAGCTCGTTTGCCTGATCCTCGCATCCGAAGATCACGCCGTAGACTTTCAGCCACTCTGCTTTCGCAAGATCGGTCTTCTCGTCTGCGGAACGGTCAACCAGCATCGGAATGGTCAGGGTTGCCAGACGCTCTGCGGTGTCGGACAGACGCTCATTTTCCTCTTTCAGAAGTTCTTCCGGAGTCTTGTCTTCGTCTGTTTTCTCATCCG
>OHLI01001279.1_pt1 | contig 10110 bp, 10 predicted proteins | sample 1569051 | NCBI WGS metagenome assembly OHLI01 (sample SAMEA3879561, study PRJEB24766) | human gut metagenome | biome: human-associated habitat; feature: feces | place: USA | collected 1985/1987
CTCTTCTTGTATTCGTGTTCTTCTTTTCCTCTGTAGGTATTGTCTTTGCTTTCGATGTCTACGTTTCTTCCTGTGATGAGGGTGTCTTTCCCGGCAATGATGTCGGAGGCGCTGACGGATGCCGTCTGTCCGGCATGGATGGTGACGTTTCCTTTGACGCTTCCCACGGTGCTTCCTGCCTGCATAGTTTCTTCGGTGTCATAAGCATCTTTTTTCTTTTCGCTCCCGATGGTGAAGCCTAATCCGCTTCCTATGAGGCCGCTTTTCTTTACTTGTTTTTTGTGTATTTCTTTATCTGTTTCTTCCGCAGCATTTATGGAGATATTTCTTCCGGCTGACAGGGCTGTTTCTTTGGTGGATGCGGCGGCGCTTCCTGTAAGGCTGATGTCTTTCCCGCCCTGCAGGGAGACGGTATTTCCTTCTATTATGCTTTTTTGTGCTTTCACGGCATGGACTTCATCGTGGGTGGTCGTGGTGGTACTGCTGAGCAAACTTCTTTCTTTATGGCGGTGGTGTTCTTCCAGGTCTGTTATTTCTTTTCCGTTTTCTACTGTAAGGTTTCTTCCCGCTTCTACGGCGGTCATGCCTTCGGAGCGGATATCTGCGGCTTTGATGGATATGTCTCTTTCGGACTGCATGGTGAGGCTGCCTTTGGCGGTAACGGCGGAGCCTATATCCCGGGCGGCGCTGTCATGGCGGTAGTTATTCCCGTCCCATGTGACGGCCGTGTCTTTTTTGACTGCGGCGGTTCCCATGGTTATGTCCCGTCCGGCTTTCATGGCTATATTTCCCGCCGAGGAGGCGGCGGCTGCCTGCATGCGGATGTCTCTTCCCGCTTCCATTGACAGGGTGCCTTGATTTCCCGTGACGGCGGCTTTCCCTGAGGAGGCGATGGTTTGTGTGTATCCCTGTTTATTTCTTTCTTTATGCAGGGTGGAGGCAAGGTCTATGTCCTGCCCGGCTTTCAGGCTGAGTTTGTTTTCCGCTTCCATGGTTCCGGTATTCCGGATATCTCGCAGGGCTTCTTCCAGGATGGTGGAGGCTTTTATGGTGCCTCCCTCGTTATTGATGTCGGAGGCGGAGAGGCGCATCGTGTCTCCTGCGATAACGGTGCCGCGTGAGAGGATGTCATTGGTGGCACGGATATCTATATTTTCTGCGGAAATAAGGGCAGAGCCTGTAAGGGTGCCGTTCTTTCCATGCGCCAGATAGACTTCCGGCACGAGGGCTTTGACGATGTTCCCGTCAGGCAGAAGGACGGAGGATTCCACCATCCAGACGATGTCTTCTTTGAGGGCGGCCTTCTGGTCTTCGGTGAGGGCCATGCCGATGCGGACGTCTTTGTTTTCTTGGGCCCATCTCACAGCGGCGTCCATGAGGGCTTTGTATTCGCTTTCTCCTGCCGGCCGCCCTTTGAGCTGCATGAGCCGGTCTCGGACGAGTTGGCTTTCATAGTAGCCGTCGCCCAGACGTTTTTCGAGTTTCTCCGGGTCATACTGCATCCGGCGGAAGAAGTAGTCTGAGGACAGGAAGGTTTTTCTATCCGCATAGGCCGGGTCGGTTTCCACAAGGTAGCGGGCCGTCGGATCGGAGGTGACATGATACAGGCTGCTGTCGGAAATATGAAGCGGTTTTCTTTTTGACGGACTCAAGTATGCTTCTGCTTTCGTCCCTTCATATACCGGGTTTGTATGGGCTTTATCCACAGCGGCTATGACGGTCGTATCGGTGACTGCATCAGCGGGCATATAATCAGTGCGGGTTGTCCGTGTTTCTGTCCTTTTATGAATATGGGCTCCATGGTGGACTCTTTTGGTCCAGTAGGAGGTGGCGGTTCCTTCTTCTTTTACTGTTTTATGTCCTTTTTCGTCCCGATTTTCTATATCTGCCCCATGGATGGTAAGGGTCTTGCCGGCGGTCATCACGCTCCTGTCATTCACTGCCCTGCCGGCTTCGAGGGAAAGGCTGCCGCCGGCTGCTATGTGCGCGGGGTCTGTCGTGTCTATCCGGTCTTCATAGACGGACCGGTCATAGATGTAGGTGGTGAAGTGGTCATAGTCTCCGCCGTCCGGTGTATACAGATGGTCTACATGTCCACGGCGCTCTATGTAGGCTGCGCCTTCTGTTCCTTTTCCGCCCAAAGTGAACCGGTCTATCTTCCCCTGCCCTACGGCTTCTTCGTGGTGGGTTTTCCCTGCCAGAACGTTTTTAGTGGAGAAGTGTTCATTGCGGTTTTCCAAATGGTTCACGCCGATTGCCATATTTCCGCCGCTTTCCAGATAGGCGCTTCTGTTTTCTATTTTTTCTGTTTTCCCCGTTATTTTCCCTTCCTTATCCAATTGCCCGCCGATGGTCAGGTTTCCTTCGGCACGGATGAGGGCATGTTCGGTATTGGTCAGTGTGCCGGCAACGGAAAGGTTCATGTGTTCCCGGGATGCGATAACGGGCGCTTTTTCTTTATATGTCCCCAGATTATCCAATGTATCCGCTTCCACGGACAGTCTTGTTCCATAGATGCGTCCCGTGTTTTCATTGGTTATGTGGTTTGCCCGGATATGTACATTTTCTCCATTGACCAGCCCATGGTTTACCCAGGTGTTTTCTGCTACGGTTTCTGTGTCCGCTCCTTTTATTTCTCCGGTTTCTTCATTTCGGATGTTTTTACTTTCCAGTGCCAGGTGTCCGCGGGAAAGGATCTCTTTGCGGTTGGTTATATTTCCTTTTACGGCTAGTGAAAGGCTGCTGCCTGCTTCCAGGCGCCCTGTATTGGTAAAGTCTTTTTCCAACAGGATTCCGGCTTTTTTCCCGGCGGATACGATGCCGTCTCCGGTCATCTTATCCGTTTGTATGTTTATATTCCCATCGGCCGCCAGTGTGCCTTCTGTATTGGTTAATGCATGTCCCGCTTTAATCTGCTGGCTGCCGCCGCTTTTGATGGTACCTGCCGCATTGTTTATGGTGTCTCCGGTTTCTATGGACAGGTTGTTTCCGCTTTCTATGGCATGCCCCGCATTGTCCAGTGTTTTTCCGGCATAGATGCCCATGTTTTCTCCGGCAAGGAGTTTGCCTTGGTTACGGATATTTTCTTTGGCCGCAGCGGACAAATTTCTTTCCGCAGCGATGGTTTTGTCGTTTTCCAGGTAGTTTGCGCGGAGGTCTGCATTTCCTTTGCTATAGATGGTGCCGCTGTTTTTCAGGTCGCCGTTCCAGTCAAGGGTGAGGTTGTCTTCGGCGCTCCATGTGCCGCTGTTATTGACGCCCAGTCCTTTTTCTGTCCCCACTAAGGTGATCCGTCCGGCGTACATGCCTCCTATGGCGGCGGTATCGAGGGCGAAGGCGGGGCGTCCTCCTTTTCCTTCTATGGCGGAGGCTTCGAGGGTTTTTGCGTCTATGTTGTTGGCCCCGGTGGTGATGTGGAGGTCTTTGGCCCAGATGCCTGCGTTGATTTTCACGGCGCGGGAAAGGATGGCAAGGCTTCCCGCTTCTTTTCCGTTCAGTCCTTTTCCTTCAATAAGGATATCCCCTCCTGTGATGTCGAAGCGCTGCAAATGGTCTTCTCCGTCATAGACGGGTTTTCCTGTGGTGAGGAAGGCTTTTCCTGTATGGATGAATCCGCCCCCGTTTACGGTGATGCCGTTCGGATTGGCAATGACGACGTCCGCCCTGTTTCCTGCCACTTCCAGAAATCCGTCCATGGATGTGGAACCTGTGCCGGTGACTTCGTTTACGATGATTTTGGCCGGTCTTTCCGCCATGTTATTGTTTCCCGGTACGTATCCTGCCAGTTCGGTTTTGGAGAGGGTATAGGAGTTGTTCAGGATAGCGCCTTTGTCCGGCACGTTAAACATTTCGTATTCGTTCCGGGATACGCCGCCGGAGGATGGGGCTGTTATATTGACAAGGGGTATGCCGTTTGCTGTTTCTTCTATTTGCGGATGATGGCGGGCTTCCGCTTTCGGATCGGGCAGGATGGGGCCCGACGCCATGCCGGCGGCTTGTCATAAACAGTCCCGCTGCCAGCCATATGGCTACATTCCATCTGAGTCGTTTGCTTGTGCTTGTTTTCATTTGTCATAACCTCTTGTCGTTCTAATTAAAATTTTGCCTATTTCATTTAAAATTGACAGCCCATTGTGAATCCGCCGGCCCATGTTTTCGTATGGAAGCCGTCAGGCTTGTATAAGGCTCTGCTGATAAAGGTGTCGTAGAAGAGTCCTGAGGGAAAGGTTCCTCTCATTCCCAGCGCCATGCCCGCGATGGTTCTTCCTGTCAGGATCTCTGTGGATACGCCGTATACGGCGCCTGCGTCGAGTCCTGCATATACGCTGCTGTGGAGGCGCGGAAGAGAGGATGACAGTTCGTTTCGGAGGTACCATCCGTTTTCTCCCATGAGGGTGTATTCTCCGTAGAAGCCCCTGACGGTGTACCTGTTCCCGATGCTCACCATGTCTGTGCTGTAGAGGCGCATGCCGCCTGTCGTCCACTGCCCGTGAAGGGATGTGGTGAAGGATGCCGGCCGGTGTCCCAGGGTAAGGGGTTTCTGCCAGTCTATGTCCAGGAGCCACATTTTATAATGGGTTTTGGGACTCGCCGGATTGTCTGTATCAGGTTTCGCGCCGAACCATCCTGTCCCCATTTTATATCCGAGGCGGGTGTACAGTGTGCCGCTTCCTGTATAGACGCGGTCAAAGAGGCCTATTTCCATGGCGGTGGTGTCCATGGCCTGTACGGGGATTTCCATATCGTTGATGAAGTAGTGGGCGTTTCTTTTGGTGAGGCTTATGTCCCAGCCGTATTTTTCGTTTTTGGTGCGTCCCATGACATGGCTGAAGGTGAATTCGGTGATGCGGGTTTTCCCGCTGCTGATGAAGTCATAGGGCCGGGACTCTACGGTCCGGTGGTATCGGTAGCGGTTGTGCTGCAGTGTGAAGGTGTCCCATCCTCTGGGGATGGAGTAGGAAATGCCCTGTCCTCTGGTTCCTTTTTCGTATCCGTCCCGGGAGCCGTCTGTATTTCCGCTGATGCGGAAGAGGTCATTGGCATTGAAGAGCCGGTCTATCCCCAGGGCGGCGTTCCACTGGATGCTTCCTGTGTCTTCCAGTCCGGAGTCGTCCACGGAAAGGCTTCCCTTTATTTGTTTCCCCTTGGTTATGGAGAGTTCCACGTCTGTCATGTCCGCTTCTTCGGCAGGGAGGAGTTTCATGGATACGTCAGAGGAGCTGACGCGTTTCATCTGTTCCAGCCCCTGCTCCAGGCGGCGGATGTTCAGGATGTCTCCTTCTTTGATGGGAAATGCGTTTTTCCATAGGATGACGGCGCTGTCTTTCCCGTAGATGATTTTATGCAGCCTGCCGAACTTTTCTCCCTGCCCCGATAAAATAATTTCGTCTATTCTAAATACTGGCCCTGCGGCATCCTGCGTTTCCTCTTTTTCATTCGCACTGCTTCCCATATTTTCCACGCGGGGCATGCGCAGCCGTTCCTGCCGATCTTCTTCTCTCTGCCGCGCTTCTTCCAGCCGCTCCTCTCTTGTGTAATTTAAAACGGGAGCAGCTGATACCGCTCCCGTCATCATGGTTAAAAAATAAAGGCTGTTACGATTTTCCCCTGCATGATCGTTCTCCCAAAGTAATATTTCAAATGTTTTTCTTATTTTTAATTATAGTTTACAGGGACGGTATTGTAAATGTTTTCTTTGCTTCCTTATACGGAATCAATATTAAAATCGCCTGCAGGACAAATGATATATTGCCATATTTCAATAAAAAGCCCATACAATCAAATTTTCTTGCGCACCGGAACAAAGTGTCGTCAAAGTGTCGTCAAAAAGCATTTCAACGGAACTTTTTTGTTGCCATTTTCACAAAACAAAAAAGCCCGTCTTACTTGACAGGCTCTGACTTCGTGGCGGAGAGAGGGGGATTCGAACCCCCGTGCCGGTATTCGCCGGCAACATGATTTCCAATTTTGAATTATAACAAAAATATCGGTAAATACTGAATGTTTTAAGGTGTAAAATAGCATTAAAAGATACATTTTTTTATAAATTATCGTAAATATTATCGTAAATTTTGAGTAAAAAAGAGGGCTGTTTCCCGCCCTCTTTTTTACCTGCGGGCGATAGCTGCGCCCATAGTAATAACAAACAGTCCTGCGTATAAATCTCGTTGCCTACGTATGACCGCTTGTTTGTGCTCCATTTTCTTTATTTCTTTCTTCAATTCTTCTAATAATAACCTCGATTCTTGCAGCTTTTTTTTCACTTCTGTTAATGATGTCGTTGCATTCATCAAGGATTTCTCTGTTCTTTCGAGTTTTGTCTGCAATACTTCCAGCTGCTTCAGCTGCTCCTCGGAGTTCAGATTCAGCATTGTAAATTTCTGTTTGAGCTGTGCTAAGTCCAGTTTCTGCCCAGCCCATTCGGTCTTCAATTCGTTCCAGTCCGCTATTGACATCGTGATAGTCTGCTCCGGCTCTACTTGATTCGTAGTACCACCATCCGCAGATGCCTGCAAGCAATAGCAGAATGACAACCCCAACAATAAGCAGATAGCGATAATTACTTGTTTTAATATTTTTCCACACATTTAGCCCTCCTGTTTGTAAAACTCTGCTTTGCCCCGAATCAAATCTCCACCCGGCACTAATACTCCGCCGTTACCGTAATCCGGTAAATACAACAGGTCCCAGCGCATATCTGGGTCTCCGCTATCGACACCGTAACCGTCAATTTGGGCGATTTCCGCGTGCGTATATACATCATCTGTAGTAAGCCCCAATATCTATTCTGCTTTTGCAGTCAACATAGCCATAGCTTCAATCTGCGCGCTCGTTGGCGGTTCGCTCCCCAAATCTACACCGTCAGGATGATCATAATAGCATACCGCGTCTTTGCAACACGCCATCGCTATACCGATTGACCGGCTGTTCCTGTGCCATGTATGCGCCAGCTTTTCAGTAAAATCTTCGTGCATGACGTGATATCCGCCGGTCAGGTCGATTACTACTGTATAGTCAGGCAGATTAACTACACTCCCGTCACAGCCTGTCCAATGTTCATAGATCCGGTCAATGCCTCCCACAGCATTCTGCAGCAATACTTCAATTTCTTTTAGCGTCATCTTTTTTCAACTCCTTTTCTATGGCATCCGGTCTGCCGTTGCGGTTTTTATCTACCATATACTTGGCAATAAATGCAATCGCTCCTACGACCGGAACCGCCGTATAATCTTCAAAGAATTTAATCAATGTCATCGTATTAGCCGAACCCCTGCAGAATTCAATAACCCACGCGGCCAGTACGACGCAAAACAGAATTAAAAAGCCTATGGCGTAACCATAGACTACTTTCATAGACGGCTTGGCATTCCCTTTCGGTATGTGTCCATTTATGTATCCGGCAGCTTTTTTCCATAAATCTCTTATTTTCGCAAACAATCACATCACCCTTCCTATCAATGCAATTACCACGGAAATGATGGTAGAAATCAGACCGGCAACCTTATAGATATTATCTATCCTGTGATGTGCTGATTTAGCACTTTGTTCCGCCCTTTCGTGCGCTACTTGAAGTCTCTGTATTTCAGGTAACATTTCGACAAGCATGTCAAGTTTCGTTTCAATCCGGACAATTCGCTCCAATGCTTCAGGACTTATATCCACCATACTCATTATTTATTATCCTCCGTCTTATTTTCAGGCTTTTCTTTCAGTGGTTTGCTCCGAATGCATTTCTTATTTGTACAAAGTCCTGTTTTTTTATCCATTTTTCGGTGACACAAAAAACAACGTTCCATTTAGATCGCCCCTCTCTTTTCTGAGTATTCGTTCATCAATGCTTCCCGTTCTTCTTTCAGTTCGGTATATAATTCTTCATCTTCAATCGCTTTGGCTTTTGCCATTTCGAGTTCAATATTACTTAGTTTATCCGCGTATTTTCTATCCAAGGTATTGAGTTCTATCTGTCTCTGCGCTTCTACAGTCGGCTCCCGCGGAACGTATTTAACTGGATTCCCATTTGTACCACGGATGTAAGCACCGGATATATACTTGTTAAAATCCTCGGCTGAGATAATCTCGATAACAGTCGCATCGGCAAACAGATCTTTCGCTTCTTTTTTTAACTCATCCAATTTATTTACATTTTTGCTTTTTTTCGGGTCAAACTCACAAATACTTGAGCCTACCCGCTTTCCGTCCGCGTCAAACCCGGCAATATAATATTCGACATTTGTATTATTCATTTTTTACCCCTTTCGATTAAAATGACATCCCAATTTGTGTTATTTTTCACCAACTGCCAGGTAGAACGTAGATTGCTTCCACGTTGGTTGCGATGAAAAAATCTCTACTGATGCATTTGTTTTAAAGCCTGCGCCATAGGAAATTGTTGCAGCTCCGGTATCCCCAGCCAAAACTAATAGCCCTTTATTTACGGTAATTGGCAACGTACAAACATATGTAGCACTAGTATAATCTGCTGCTAACCCCCATTGTATAATTAGCCCGCCGAAGAAACTACCAAAGCAAACATATCCGTTTTGCGCGATGTTGTAGCGTACACCAGACGCAGTCAACACCATTTTCAACAGCTGACCGAACCATGAGTTAGTTTGCATAGCTGTAACAGCGGTAACAGCAGATGTTAGTGCCAGTTTTTGTATGATATCATCACCCAATTCCGAGACTTTTTCAAAGAGCTTGAAACGGTTTTCGTGAGCTGAACCTGATGCATTATGTTCATCCATCTCAGCTTTTATTAAGTATGTTTCATCTTTTACCTGCACTGTTACGCTTTCCGTGTCACCGACAACAATATCGATCTTGAATATTTGGGAGTCGATCGGCACGCTTTTATCGGGGATATAATCAACAAAATTTCCCCCGTTTGTATATGCGATAAGCTTCTCAACTCCTGTGGCTCCTACTTTCGCGTACACGCCCACTTCACGGGCAAAGAACCCAGCATCAAGTGAGGCGTTAGAGCACACAGCTCTTATTTGGAACTGACCGGACCCAAGATTTGTCCCGCCCGTTACGGCGAGTTCCAATTTAGGACCTTTGAGTTGCGTAAGACTCTGGATAGAATCACCCTCTAAATTGCCGTCGCCAAGTAAGATTTTGCTAAAAGTTAAAGCCTGTCCGGTTGCATTCGCCTCGGAAATCAATGATAACCCTTGTGTTGTCATTAATATTTTTGGATAATTAGCCATTTATTAGCCCCCTTTAATTTCTATAACTTTATGAGCAGTCCGAATATATCCGGCTGCTCTGATGTGCTGCCCTATTTCTGGAACCGTAAACTCAAGATTCGGTGTAATATGTACAACTGAATTCAATTTACATATTGCACCTGCAAAAATCTTCCCGCCTGCTTCCTTTGTATTGCTTAAGTTCACGGTAAGATTAGCCGGAATAATGCTTCTCGTGTATGTCCGAATTTGATTAGACGCGAAAACCAGATTATAAACGAGGTCAAGCCATAGTTCATATTTTCCATAATTTAGGCTGATGCTGATTTTATTCTTTCCATACCTTGAGTCAAAAATATTCTGCAGGTTGCGATGCGTATATAATACTTGATTGTTAATCATTAAAAGAACTTCATTTCGTCTATCTTCAAATGATGCATCCACATTCGGGATAATCCCAAGCATAGATTCATACCGCTCCAGCCCGCTTTCATCTACATCGCAAACGAAAGTATTCAAACAGTTTTGTAGCAATTTATAAATAATAGCATTTAATTCCGGCTCTACCACATCTGCCCAAGAAGTAAATTCTTTAGCATTCGCCAATACGTCCGGTAAATAATGGCGGATATTCGCAGCACGGAAAGAAAGGTTTTTTCGCAGATCATTCATATTCGACCACCTTCAACTTCCCGATTTCATTTACTCCAAGTTGCAGATTCTTTACCTCTCCGTTCAAAGTAAGATTTGTGACATCTAACACTCCGATAATATCTAACAGCAGGCTTTCCAGTTTAGCCTTGCGGATAATCAGCCCGTTATCAACAAACCTCTTTATAGTAATTACCTGTGTTTCTGCCCATGTTTTATTTACAGATCCAATATATTCGGTAATTGTTTCAGATATCTGATTTTTTAT
>OHLI01001283.1_pt1 | contig 10105 bp, 9 predicted proteins | sample 1569051 | NCBI WGS metagenome assembly OHLI01 (sample SAMEA3879561, study PRJEB24766) | human gut metagenome | biome: human-associated habitat; feature: feces | place: USA | collected 1985/1987
TTTTCTTTGCTCGGCAACCAGAGCCTTCTTTTCATCGGCTGTGCCGTACAGAAGAACATCAAGCAGATATTCGATGTGGCTTTCTCTTTGCAGGGCTTCCACGAACAGCGGATGCCATTCGTCCTCCGGCTGCTGCGGTGCGTACTGCCGTTTCCATGTTCTCAGGTGATGGAAGTAATCGGACAGCACCTTGAAGCACCTGTTTTCTTCCTGCTGATACATTTGTTCCGGGGTTGGCGCTCTTATCTTAGGTCTGATAGACGGCTTTTTCCGTGCGTCATAGGGAATGGAGAAATCGTCCGCCAGCTTCATAGCGGCGGCTTTGCCGGACAGTCCGAACAGGCGGGAAACAAAATCAACCGCATCCCCGTCCGCTTGGCAAGCGAAACAATGGAAACGCTTGTCCACCTTCATGCTCGGATTTTTGTCATTGTGAAACGGGCAGACTGCCATGCCATGACGGTTGACCTGAATGCCGTACATCTCTGCCGCCTGTCGGGTGGTAACTTTACCTTTTACTGCTTCAAAAACATTCATCGCATCTTCCTTTCAGGGAACAAAAAAAGACACCCGACATTTTCACAATGAAAACGGCAAGTGCCTTACAGTTCCATATTCTGTTTTTTCTGTTGTGGGGTTTTCTGCTCCGGCTGATTGCTGCTCTGCTCTTGCAGAAACTTCATCTTCTCCGTGACGGAGTGCTTCGGTTCGGGCTTCTTCTCGACCTCGGACTGCTCCGGTGTGAGGACTTTGCTGACCCAATAGCGAATATCCTTCATTGGCTGCAATTCCTCCTTGGCGGCGGCAAGCTGTCTGGCAAGCTCGGTGTGGGTTGCTTTCAGCTTGTCATATTCCGCTTGCAGGGAATCCAGATTGACATTCAAATCCACGCCCTGCTTCTTGAGATAGCGGAACGCTTTGTTGAAGCTGTCCAGCTCGTCCTTGTGACTTTCTGCAAACGCTGCCTGTCGTGCTTTCCAGCCGATTTTCAGATACTTGTCATGAACTGCCTTGTAGGTCTGGCAGTCTGCCACGGCGTTCTGAATGCCGGTAATGACCTTCATTCGGGCAGATGCTTTTTTCATAGCGGCGTTGATGCTCTTGGACTTCTCATTCACACCTTGCAGGGCGGTATTCAAATCTTCCAGCGTGAAAAGCCCCTGCTCTTTCAGATAGTTCACGGCTTTGGAGACGGCTTTCAAATCATCGACCGTGCCTTTCTGCTGTCCGTACCTCGACCAGTCGCTGCGTTCTGCCTTTCGCAAGTTCAGATAGTCACGAAGCAGAAGAACCAGATCGGGCGAGGTGCTTTTTGCTCGTGCTTCCGTTTCTGCAAAGGCTTCCTTGGTCGCTTCCATAATGCCCGCAATCCAGTTTCGCAGATTTCGGATGGTGCTGCGGATGGCACTCATCATACGGTTGGCAGCTTTAATATCTCGGTTGAGATTGCCGATATTGGTTTCAATGCCCTTGCGTTCCAGCGCAGAAACGGCGGCTCCCATGTGGACAGTGGGAAGAACATCAAGCCCCTGCCGCTCATAGGAGCGCATATCCACTCGTTCGGGGCTTCCCGACATTTCAAGATAACGGTTCTGCACAATCTCCCAGCCGTGCCGCCATTCCTCGGCGTGGTACTGCTCGTTCCAGTCAACGGTATCCTCCTTGTGGCTTTTCCATCTGCCGGAGGGCAGCCTGATTCGCTCTCCGTTCTCGTCAAGGTCATAGACCTTGCGGCTCTTAGGCAGCCACTTTCCGTTTTCGTCAATGGCTCTCATGGTCAGCATGATATGGCAATGAGGATTGTGTCCGGGAGGATCTGGGTCATGGATTGCAAAATCACAGCACATTCCCTTGGATACGAAATGCTCCCGGCAGTATTCCTGCATCATCTGCGGATACATTTCGGTCGGGACTTCTCTCGGCAGGGCAAGAATGAATCGTCTAGCAAGCTGCGAGTTCCACTGCTTTTCTACTTCCTCAACAGCGTTCCAGAGCGTTGCCCGGTCGGCGTATTCCGGCGGGGCATTTGCCGGAAACATGATTTCCGTGTAAAGAACTTCCGGCTGTTTTCTTCGATGGTCTTTGGATTTCTGGTCGTACTCGGAGAACAGTTTTTCTCCGGCTTGGTAGGCAGCTCCGGCAACGGCAGAGCTGCCCTTGCTCCGCTGGACGATGCGGATTTCCAAATGTGGTACTGGCATCTTTGGTTGAACCTCCTTTTGATGGTACAAAAAAAGACCGATACTTTTCAGCACGGTCTGGTGGGGGGATATTCACTTGTTGTCGGGGAATGATTGCAGACAATCTCGATTGTCATGCAATCAGTTCCTCGGCGGCAAGTCCACAAAGGGGTAGCTGGCAAAGCCAGCGCAGGGGAAGTGTAGCTTCCTCTGGATGAATGGAGCAAGGGACTTTTGCGGAAATCATCAAGCTCCCTGCAAGGGGCTTTCGGCAGAACGCAATCACCATCTTTAGGTGGTGTATAATTGCGCCCTTGTCTCCGTCAAGGGTTTTCGCCCCCGTCCGCTTCCTGCGTTTCTCTCCGGCTCTCAATCAGCAGATTCAGCTTCTTTTGAACCGCTTCGCTGTGGAAGATGAACGTCAAAAGCTCCATCACATCATCGTCCGTCAAGACGGTCGGCTCTCGCAAAAAGGTTTCCAGCATCCCGGCACGGGTGCAAAGGCGGTGCGTGCGCTCACCTTTGGTCAGGCGTTTCAATTCGCTCTGCATCCGCTTCTCCTTGTGCTTGGCTGCGGTCAGCTTGCGCTCCGCAACATACTGTTTGTGTTTCAGTTTTTCCAATTCTTCGCTCACGGGCAACTTCTCCTTTCTGATAATGGGCAAAACAAAAGCGACCAACTTTTTACGGTTGATCGCCTATGTATAGAATGTGTTCTATCAAAAGGTGAGCTTCATTTCCCTCATAAATCCCACAAAATTGATGTGTTGCACTCCGTATTTTTCACATATATCTGGTATCTTGGGAGCTGTGCTTGGATTATTGCTTCTCGCTTCTTCCGTCACGACAACACAAGATTTCTCTTGCGCTAACGCAATCACAAATGGATCGGCATTATTCCTTTTCTTTCCGCCTTCTACAAGACCGCGATCTTCTGCTAATATTTTGCGTACTCGTTCTTGTAAAGAGATTTCCGAGGGCAGAAAGCTCTCCTTTCGACTTTTAGCCCAAGTTGAAAGAGTATCATCACCCAAAGATAATTCATCGAAGACTTCAGCGCTTGAAATTATCGTTCCATCCTCCATAAGTTCATCGATCTTTTTCCAGACGGAAGGGTATACATCTCTTGGCTGACGTCGTTCCAGTCCAATAAAAATATTAGAATCAAATACGTATTTTGCAGCCATTAGAAACACCACCTTTCCAGCTTTTCAAAGTTCTTCGTTTTCAGATTCAGAAGATATCCAGATGCATCACGAGCTGAAATTTTATCCGTGTAATACGCATTTAGAATTGTTCGTGCATACAGTTTACCTACCTGTGTCCCAGTATCCGTAGCAGGCGGGAGAAAGCCTCCCTTCTTCTTTGCTTTATAGGATTTGTATTCATCAATATAGCGAGCCAATATATCAAAGTAGTTTTCCCTCGTGATGATCTTCAGCTCCCATAAAGCGTGAAGAATAACTTCTTTGCTTACAGCAAAATCTCTGGATACTTGATAAACGTAGCTATCGTCAAAACCGTATTTCCGTATTTTACCTATGGTTGGATGAGAAGATAGTTCGTTCAGAGGAACGAGAATCTTGCCGGCAATTTGATTACACTTCATTTCTATTACATTCTGAGAAACACTGTTTTCGTTAACATCGTTACAAATTCCAGATGTACGGGTAACAATATGAACTAACTCATGGCAGAGCGTGAATAGTCTCGCAGATGGTTCATCTTTTCGATTCAAAGCAATAATTGGCATTCTCTCGTATGCGATCGACAAGCCACGCATTTCAGACGGGGCGATTTTTGTTGCTTGAAAAATAAGAACATCCCACTTTTCAAGAACTCGAATGCAATGAGATAGAGCGACTTCTGGCTTTCTGAACTTGCATTGGATATCTTCCGTCAGTTCTAATAGGTTTCGTATAGCTGCCGCTATTTCCTCCATATCTGCTCCAGCACTTAGCTTTATTGGAAAAGAAAGAGGCTCTCTTTTTTCTTCCTCATAAAGAGACAATACTGCATCGCGGCGATCCTCTATATCACGGAGAAACCAACGGAGCTCGCGAGAAGTTATGATGCTGTTTCCATTATTTCCGAATGTCCTGTAGTCAGTTTTTTTAAGGCGTTTTAGCTTTTTCGGCGTGTCCGGCAAATAGAAATATACTGTTTCGCCAAATTTTTTGCTTGAGTTACTGTCGGGTACGAAGTTCCCTGCTCCCATGACAGTATCTTTTCAGGTGCCGTATGCAGCTTCGCGGCAATGTCATCAATAGTAATGCCGTCAAGGTTCCGCGCCCAGGCCAGCACTTCCGGCGTAATTATAGCAGGAATAGACTTTGCCATATTTACTCCCCCTTTCTATTTTTTGAATTTCTATCGGTGAAGGAAAACACCTTAAGAGTGCAATGTATACAGGTAGAATCTATCAGTCATCATCGCTGCTGCCGTTGTTTTTCTCATACTGCTGTTGTAGCAATTTTACGGCACGGTCAAAATCACTTTCAAGTTGCTTCATCTCTCTTGCACGGTAGATTTCAAATTCCTTCTCGGCTTTTTCAACAGCCTGCTTGTGAGAAACTCGCCCCTTTCCCTCCAAAAGCTTTCTTCTATTCGACACAATCTGATTATCAAGAGCGTCAATCCAGTTCTGCATAGTCATAGGTATCTGTTCCAAAGCCTGCAATTCCGCAAAATCGAGAAATTGTGCGACAAGAAGATTGAGTCGCTGCAGTTCTATTTCAGAGAGATAGTTTTTCGCAATTTTCACATCATCTTTGGTGACGTAGTCGCCCTTGAAATTGGTCATACCCACCAGCGGCTTTTCACTGTCGACCCGATCATAGATAACCTCGGCTGCTGTGTGCTCATGAACAGCGTAATGGAGTTTGTTTTGCACGGTAGCAAAGAAAGCTCTCGTCAAATCCGATCTCGGATCATAGTCCGTTGCTGTTGCATAGATGTCCGTCACCTGCTGATAAAAATTGCGTTCAGAGGAACGAATATCCCGGATACGCTGCAGCAGCTCCCGGAAATAGCGGGAGCCGCCCTGCTTCAAGCGGTCATCGTCCATTGTGAAGCCTTTTTGAATATACTCATGCAGCCTTTCTGTTGCCCATCGACGGAAGCGGGTCGCAATCTGCGACTGCACGCGGTATCCGATAGCGATAATCATATCCAGATTGTAGTGGTCGATGTTTCGCCTTACCTGCCGGTTGCCCTCGGTGCGAACCAACAAGAATTTCTTGTTAGTTGCCTCCGGCGCAAGCTCACCATCCTTGTATATGCCGTCAATATGCTGGCTGATGTTCTGCTGTGTGGTGTCATAGACCTCAGCAAGCTGCTGCTGTGTGACCCAGATATCTTCATCGGAGAAACGGACAGAAACCTTCGTGATTCCGTTCTCATCTTGGTAAATCATCACATTGTTATCGTTCATGAGCAATACCTCCGTCGCTTTCTTCTCTGTTACTGTACGTCAGGCTGTGTGTTTTTCATGTCAGTTTTTCCTATTTTGCACGGGTATTTCGTACGGCTTTCCGTCCTTGTTATAGGTCAGATTAAATACAAGGTCGGACAGCCATTTCTTAAACGATGGATTGTCCTGAAACTGCTTGAACAGCTCCATATTGTCCGCCATAATCGAAAAGATGACCTGCTGCAGAGCACGTTCGCTTTCCAAGCGTGCACTCTGCTCATCAGAGTTTTTCATGGCATTCTGATATTTTTCGTCCTTAGACACCATGGCCGGTATCTCAAGGATCTGCCTCCGCACGTTATCCGCCCGACCTTTCCCGCCGGTACGGGAGCCACCTCCGTATCGGCATCTTCCAGGCGAATGGACATGACCTCGCGCGCCTCGTTGCGGTAACTTTCGAGGTCAATCGTTTCAAGAATCCCCTGCGAAAGATCGTCCTCCCGCGGAGACGGCAGCTTTGGTATCAGCAAATTAAGAAAGATGGATAGCCGTTCCCAGTCTGCATTACCATACGGCAAAATCGCTCCGAGGAAGCCATAGGTACGCACAAACGCCTTGGCAGCGCTCTTGAACTTAATCTGATCATCCATGTCAAGCTGCTTGTAAACGGCAGTACAGGCATCTAATGTGGGATCAAGTTTGTCGCGATCCGCTCCATCCAGGTACAAATTGACCAGCCGCTCGACATCTTCGTTGGAGAACACCTGGTATTCTTCCATTGTTGCAACAAGGTCGTACAGCTTGTTCGGATCGGTTTCGCCGGACAGAATCGTGGTACGGTAGTAGCGGGAGAATGATTCCTGAATTATCTCCGGCTTGTTGGCAAAGTCCAAGACGAAGGTATCGTACTTTTTCGGGCAGCAGCGATTCAAGCGGGAGAGCGTCTGTACCGCCTTGATGTCATAGAGCATTTTGTCCACATACATGGTGTGGAGCAGCGGCTCATCAAAGCCCGTCTGGAACATATCCGCAACGATGAGAATGCGATACGGGTCTTTTTTGAACTCTTTCGGTATCTTTGCATCCGGGAAGCCGTTCAATCCGGCAGATGTAAGCGGCGGTTCCTGACCTTGATACTTGTTCTCGCCGGAAAAGGCGATAATCGTTTTGTATGGACTGCGCCTATCCGCAAGGCATTTATTGATGGCGTAATAATATTCGATACAGCGGGGGATGCTGGAGGTCACAACCATAGCACGAGCTTGCCCGCCTATTTTTCCTTTGGCAATGACCTGTTCATGAAAATGATCTACCATCATAGCCGCTTTCTTGGCAATGGTATAGCTGTCGCTTTCCACAAAGCTGCGCAGCTTCTTCTGCGCCCGCTTCTTATCGAACATCGGGTCATCCTCGACGGTCTTCATCAGCTTATAGAAGCTGTCGATAGGCGTGTAGTATTGCAGCACATCCAGAATGAATCCTTCCTGGATCGCCTGCTTCATCGTATAAACGTGGAAAGGTCTGTGTTTAACATCGTCACCGTCCTGATACGGAACGCCGAATGTTTCCAGCGTTTTATTCTTTGGGGTTGCGGTAAACGCAAAGTAGCTGGCATTGTTCAGCAGTTTGCGCCCTTCCATCATGGCGTTGATTTTATCCTCGTTGTCCATTTCGTCATCGGAAGCAAGTCCGGAAAGCGCAAGGTTCATCTGCGCAGAGTTTCTTCCGCTCTGTCCGGAATGAGCTTCATCGATGATGATGGCGAAATGGTTATCCTTGTGTTCTGCTCCAATTTGCGGAACAATGTACGGGAACTTCTCAATCGTGGTCACGATAATACGCTTTCCATCGGTAATGGCTTTCGTGAGATCGCCGGAGTGCTCCGCCCATGCGACCGTGTTGCCGACCTGCATAAACTGCTTGATCGTATCCCGAATCTGCTTGTCGAGAATCCGGCGGTCAGTGACTACGATAACGGAATCCAGCATCGGGCGACCGTCCTGTTCAAGCCCAATCAGTTGATGAGCAAGCCAAGCGATAGAGTTGGATTTGCCGCTACCTGCGCTGTGCTGAATAAGATACTTTTTTCCGACACCATTTGTTTTCACATCGGCAAGCAGCTTCGTTACAACATCGAGCTGATGGTAGCGGGGGAAAATCTGCTTTTCCTTTTTCTTTTTGGTGTCCTCGTCCACCTCGACGACGACCTGCGCGTAGTTTTCTATAATCAGCGTCAGTTTTTCCTTGGTGAAAATATCCTTCCAAAGATAATCGGTCATAAGACCGTCTGGATTAGGCGGGTTGCCTGCTCCATCATTATATCCCTTGTCAAAGGGCAAAAACCAACTGTCTTTCCCTGAAAGCTTCGTGCAGAACTTGATGCGGGCATCGTCTACGGCAAAATGCACCATGCAGCGCTTGAACTGAAAAAGCATCTCGCGCGGGTCACGGTCATCCTTGTACTGCTGAACGGCATCATCAACATTTTGCTTTGTGATCTGATTCTTTAGTTCAAATGTAATAACCGGGAGGCCATTGATAAATACGCACAGATCCAGTGCCAGTTTGGCTGCATCCTGTGAATAGCGGAGTTGTCGGGTGACGCTGAAAATGTTCTTTTTGAACAACTCCTTAGCTTTTGCGTTGCCCTCAGAGGGAGTCAGGTAAAACATGATCAGATCGGCAGGGTACACTTTGATTCCATTTCGCAGCACGTCAACTATGCCGCGCTTAGAAATCTCGCCCTGTAAACGGTTGAGAAACTGTGCGTATTTTTGATGACTTTTCCGGATGCCCAGCTTCTCTAATTGCTCCGGTTGCGTATCCTGCAGGAAACGAAAAAGCCGTGTCTCATCAATGGCGTATTCTTTGTTGTAGTCGGTGTTGGATCCTTCTTCATATCCGTTGTGCTCAACAAGCCAGTTTACAATGAGAGCTTCGAATCCGCTTTCCTTGGTGTTGGTCGGCATTACGCTTCCTCCTCTTCTGCTAAATGAGGCATCTCATATAAGTTGCCCAATAGCTGTTTTATAAATACGATAACCTTATCGGCATCTTCTTGGGTTGCCATTCCCATTTCGTGCGTATACTTGTTTCCGATTTTTCTTATTTTATCGACCCATGCTTTGTTTTGACGTCCAATATAGCCATTCACTTCCAAAAAATCTATGTATTCGACGAAGCGTTTTCCCACATCAGCGCCCTTGTCAACCGCAATATACATTAACAATGTTCGTGAAACCATTATAACCGAGTGATAACACTCATTTAGAAAGCACTTTCTGCATTCGTTATACAGCTTTTCTACATTGGGCGGTAGAAAGCGTACATCTTCATAGGGCAGCAGCTGTGACTGCGGTATGATTTTTCCGTCAAGACCAATGATGACCGGCATGAAGCACTCCGGGCATTTGTGAATTTGATATTTAATGGCACCGGTAGCTGTATCGACAATTCTGGTGGTAGAACCCGCCTGTACCCGCACGCCGCAGTATGGACAGGTTATTGTTTTTGCAGTCATCTCTTTTTTGGGAATGGCCTTCCAAGTCCATTCTTTTATCTCTATCATACTTATTCCTCCTCAGGAGGCTCGTCCGCACCTTGTTCCAAATTTTCATCTACATTATCGGTGTCTTCATCCACAAACTCGTATTCCGGGATATCGATGCCACGGACATCAATCTTGCCGGTGACGGTATCAGCAATAATCTTGTTCTTATATTCTTCAAGCACAGCAACTTCTTCTGTCAACTTTTCGATTGCGGCATCGTATTGGGGCAGTGCCTGCTTTATATGTTTGACAATGGCGATCTGCTCATCCGCAGGAGGGACAATGAATGGGATCTCCTTCATTTTGTCCATTTGTAAATCCCACTGCCCGACACGAATGCCATCGGACGCCTGGGCGAAAAAATTCACATAAACCTTACTGCGGATGGCATAGTGAAAGTACTCCAAATTCTCAAAAGCAATGTCGAAGATGAAGTAAGCAGGGCTGACGATTCCGGTATAATCCGAAACGCCATAGGAGCCTTGCCAAGCCTTCATCTTATTCATCGCAAACTGCCCTTTTCGCACAACTTTATAGCCGCTTAAATCATCAGGAATAAAATTGTGGTTGGCTTCCTTATCCTCGACATCACGGAGAATGACACCCCATTCACGGACAACTGATAGTAGAGGAAATTCCGGGTGATTTTTCTCGCTTACCGGATGTAAAATCTGCCGAAGTTTTGTGATTTTCCAGTGGGCCGGAATATCTCCCAGCCACTTGACGCCACTATACTTCATGGGCGCATCTGCTGTCAGCCCGCGAGTAATCGCATGGCTTACCATTGACCGCTTCAGCGCATCAATCGCTTTAATTTCTTTTTTCTTGATATTGATCAGTTTGTTGATGCTCGAAATCTTCCAATCCAGAAAGCGTACAATCTGATCCTGTTCCTCGCGGGGCGGAACAGGAACTTTTGTGCTTTGGAATGTGTTAATGTTTATTGTTTTTCTAAGCCCAGTA
>OHLI01001285.1_pt1 | contig 10102 bp, 7 predicted proteins | sample 1569051 | NCBI WGS metagenome assembly OHLI01 (sample SAMEA3879561, study PRJEB24766) | human gut metagenome | biome: human-associated habitat; feature: feces | place: USA | collected 1985/1987
ATTCGGTTTGCACTGTCTTTGCCCCCGATAAAACAAAAAAAGTCAATGAAAACAATGTTAGTAAATACATATTGGTGGTGGCACCCGTTACAACTCCGACAGTCGTAAGGGAGCAGCGCTCGTATGTATATATGTAATATATAGTAAAAAACAAAAAGAGCCCTGTCGCACCAAGCGACGGGGCTTTTTTCGTTTAAACAATAATGCGTTTTGATTTCTGAAATAGTAAATAGTAAATCGTCAAATAATAAATAACATGATGAATTTCTTAGTTGACAAAGAAGGTTATTACGGAGAGTTCGGCGGGGCATACGTTCCCGAAATCCTCCACAAATGTGTAGAAGAGTTGCAGAACACCTACCTCAAGGTGCTGCAAAGTGAGGACTTCAAGCGTGAATACGACCAGTTGCTGCGCGACTACGTGGGACGCCCTTCCCCACTCTACTTGGCACACCGCTTGTCCGAGAAGTACGGTTGCCGGATTTACCTCAAGCGTGAAGACCTGAACCACACCGGTGCCCACAAAATCAACAACAGCATCGGGCAGGTGTTGCTGGCACGCCGCATGGGCAAGCGCCGCATCATCGCCGAAACCGGAGCCGGACAGCACGGTGTGGCCACAGCCACCGTCTGCGCCTTGATGAACATGGAATGCATCGTCTACATGGGTAAGACCGACGTAGAGCGCCAGCGCGTCAATGTGGAGAAGATGAAGATGCTCGGCGCCACCGTCGTTCCCGTCACCAGTGGTAATATGACGTTGAAGGACGCCACCAACGAAGCCATCCGCGACTGGTGCTGCCATCCGTCGGACACCTACTACGTGATAGGTTCCACCGTCGGCCCGCATCCGTACCCCGACATGGTGGCACGCCTGCAGTCTGTCATCAGCGAAGAAATAAGGAAGCAGCTCCTTGAACACGAGGGACGCGAATGCCCCGACTACCTCATCGCCTGCGTAGGCGGAGGAAGCAATGCAGCCGGCACCATCTATCACTACGTCAACGACCCGCACGTGCAAATCGTCCTCGCCGAAGCCGGAGGAAAAGGCATTGAAACGGGAATGACAGCCGCCACCATCGCCCTCGGCAAGATGGGCATCATCCACGGCTCGCGCACCTACGTCATCCAGAACGAGGACGGACAGGGCATCGGCCCCATGCACGCCAACCTTGCCAAGCAGAAACGTGCCATCGTCCTCGCCGTCAACGACGATGAAGCCATCCGCGCCGCCTACGAACTGACCCGGCTCGAAGGCATCATCCCCGCATTGGAAAGTGCCCACGCACTGGGTACGCTGGAGAAGATGAGGTTCAAGCCGACGGACGTGGTGGTGCTGACGGTGTCGGGACGGGGGGATAAGGATATAGAGACGTATTTGAGTGATGAGTGATGAGTTATAAGTGATGAGTTATTTGAAAATACGAGATACAATGAAATAAAATACAAGATACAATGAAACAATATGATTATAAAACAATCAGCCGCACCATGCTCGGTGACTTGCATACGCCGGTGAGCACGTATCTGAAGGTGCGTGACATCTTTCCGCAGAGCGCACTTATGGAGAGTTCCGACTATCACGGCAGTGAGAACAACCGTTCGTTCATCGCTCTGTGTCCGCTGGCTAGTGTCAGCATAGACCACGGCACGGCTATCTTCCGCCTGCCGGACGACAGCCGCGAAGAGCATCCCATAACCGATGCATACCGGGTGGAGAATGCCTTGAACGATTTCCGCGCCCGCTTCCGCGTGGAGGGCGAATACAGCAATTACTGCGGACTCTACGGATACACCTCCTTCAATGCTGTCCGCTACTTCGAGAATATCCCCGTGAAGGACAGCCGCGAAGCTACCAACGATGCGCCGGACATGCTGTACATATTATATAAGTACCTCATCGTCTTCAACGACTTCAAGAATGAGATGCTGCTCCTCGAGATGCTGGCGCCCGGCGAGACCAGCGGACTGGACCAGGTACAGAAGGCCATCCATAACCGTAACTACACCGCCTACGATTTCCGCGCCGTCGGCCCCACCACCTCCCCGCTTACGGACGAGGAGCACAAGGCGAATATCCGCCGGGGCATCGCCCACTGTCTGCGCGGCGACGTTTTCCAGATAGTCCTCTCCCGCCGGTTCGAGCAGCGTTTCACAGGCGATGACTTCAAGCTCTACCGTGCCCTGCGCAGCATCAACCCTTCTCCCTATCTGTTCTATTTCGACTTCGGAGGCTTCCGCATTTTCGGCTCGTCCCCCGAAACCCATTGCCGCATCGAAGGCCGCCATGCCTATATCGACCCCATTGCCGGAACCACGAAGCGCACCGGCGATGCAGAGCAGGACGCCCTCAATGCCCGGTACCTGCACGACGACCCCAAAGAGAACGCCGAACACGTGATGCTTGTGGACCTTGCCCGCAACGACCTCTCCCGCAACTGCCACGATGTAAAGGTGGACTTCTATAAGGAGATGCAGTATTACAGCCATGTCATCCACCTCGTCAGCCGTGTCAGCGGAACGCTCCGCGAAGAGGCCGACCCCGTCAAGGCCTTCATCGACACCTTCCCTGCCGGTACCCTGAGCGGCGCCCCCAAGGTACGCGCCATGCAACTCATCAGCCAGCTGGAACCGCACAACCGTGGAGCCTACGGCGGCTGCATCGGTTTCATCGGACTGAACGGCTCGCTGAACCAGGCGATTACGATTCGTACTTTTGTCAGCCGCAACGGTGTCCTCTGGTTCCAGGCAGGCGGCGGCATCGTGGCCAAGAGCAACGACGAGTACGAGCTGCAAGAGGTGAACAACAAGCTCGGCGCACTGAAAAAGGCGATTGAGATGGCAGAAAAAATGTGAGTTCATGTACCATGTATAATGTACAAAGTACAATTTGCCATGCGGCGTACATTGCGCAGCTAAATGGTACATTGTACATTGTAAATAGTAAATAAATAGATGAAAACAGTTATCATAGACAATTACGACTCCTTCACCTACAACCTTGCCCATCTGGTGAAAGAGCTTGGCGCAGAAGTGGATGTGCTGCGCAACGATAAATTCCGGCTCGAAGAATTGGAGCCATACGATAAAATCATCCTCTCACCCGGCCCCGGTGTCCCCGAGGAAGCCGGACTGTTGCTGGATGTCATCCGCACCTATGCCGGACGGAAACCCATACTCGGTGTCTGTCTGGGCGAACAAGCCATCGGACAAGCGTTCGGTGGAAAGCTGGTCAATCTGGAAGAGGTGTTCCATGGGGTACAGACGGAGATAAGGATGAAGGGGGAAGGATTAAGGATTAGGGATGAAGGATTAGGGGGGAAGGATTATGAAGGTATTTCTCTCGAAGAAGACTATATCTTCTGCGGTTTACCCGATAGGATTCCCGTCGGACGATACCACTCCTGGGTGGTCGATACGGAGGACTTTCCCGAAGCGCTGGCCGTTACCGCCATCAGCCCCGAAGGACAAATCATGGCGCTGAAACATCGGGAATATGACATACACGGCATCCAGTTCCATCCTGAATCGGTACTGACACCCGACGGAAAAACAATCGTAAAAAACTGGCTTTTCAAATGAGGCACTTCAGAAAAAGAGTAAATTCAATCGTCAAATCCTAAATCGTCAAATCGTAAATAAAAAGATGAAAGCAATACTCACCCGTCTCTTCAACCACGAAGAGCTCACGTCGGAGGAGACCAAACAAATCCTCCTCAACATCACCAAGGAAATGTATCCTGAGGCGCAGATAGCAGCCTTGCTCACTGCCTTCCAGATGCGGAGCATCACTGTGGACGAGCTTATCGGTTTCCGCGAAGCACTGATGGAGACACGCCTTCCCATCGACTTCGCCCCCTATCGCCCCATCGACATTGTAGGTACGGGCGGCGACGGAAAGAACACCTTCAACATCTCCACCTGCGCTTGCTTCGTGGTGGCGGGAGCCGGCTACAAGGTTGCCAAGCACGGCAACTACGGAGCCACTTCCGTGAGCGGAGCCAGCAATGTCATCGAGCAGCACGGCGTACGCTTCACCAACAACCCCGACACGCTGAAACGCAGCATGGAGGAGTGCAACATCGCCTACCTTCATGCCCAGCTTTTCAATCCGGCGATGAAGTTTGTCGGTCCCGTACGCAAGACGTTGGGAGTGCGCACCTTGTTCAATCTGCTCGGCCCGCTGGTGAATCCATGCTGCCCGGCATATCAGCTGCTCGGTGTGGCAGACCTCTCGCAGATGCGCCTATACACCAACGTATTCTATAAGCTCGGCATTGACTTTGCCGTGGTCAACAGCCTCGACAGCTACGACGAAATCTCCCTAACGGACGAGTTCAAGGTGATGACCCGCAACTACGAGCGCATCTACCGTCCGCAGGCTCTCGGCTTCAAGGATGCCCGTCCCGAAGAACTCTTCGGCGGCGCATGCAAGGAAGATGCCGCCCGCATCTTCGACAATATCCTTACGGGGCATGCCACACCTGCACAAACGCAATGCGTCATTGTCAACGCCGCCTTTGCCATCCAGGTGATGGAGCCGCAGAAAGAGATTGAGGAGTGCATCGCCATCGCACGCGAATCACTGGATAGCGGACGGGCGCTGGCGACACTGAAAAAATTTATCGAGATTAATAAATGAAGCAATGAAAGATATACTGTCCGAAATCATCGCCCATAAGCAAACAGAGATTGAACTGCAAAAGCAGACCGTCTCTCCGGAACAGTTGCAGGAGCAGGCCGGAGTCATCATCCGGGAGAATGCGGCCCACCGCCACAGCATGAAGCAGGCCCTTGCCGCTTCTTCTACAGGAATCATCTCCGAGTTCAAACGCCGTTCACCCTCTAAAGGCTGGATAAACGAGGCTGCCCGGGCAGAGGAAATACCCGCCGCCTACGAAGCCGCCGGCGCCGCCGCCCTCTCCATCCTGACGGATGAAAAGTTCTTCGGCGGTACGCTGCGCGACATCCGCACGGCCCGTCCGCTCGTCCGCATCCCCATTCTGCGCAAGGACTTCATCATCGACGAGTACCAGCTTCTGCAAGCCTGCATCGTAGGTGCCGACGCCGTATTGCTCATTGCCGCCTGCCTCAGTCCGGAGCAGTGTAGCACCCTCACCGCCCAAGCCCACGAACTCGGGCTGGAGGTATTGCTCGAAATCCACAGCCCTTCGGAACTCTCCTATATAAATAAGGAGGTCGACATGGTGGGTGTCAACAACCGCAACCTCGGCTCCTTCGTCACCGATGTAGAAAACTCCTTCCGGATAGCCCGGCAACTGCGCGAAGCCACCCACGGACCGGCATCCCCGCTCCTTGTCTCCGAAAGCGGCATCTCCGACCCCGAAACCATCTGCCGCCTGCGTGCCGCCGGCTTCCGCGGTTTCCTCATCGGCGAAACCTTCATGAAAACAGCCAATCCGGGCGAAACCCTGAAAGAGTTCATCCAAGCCAGTCTCTTAATTGATAATTAAAAGTTGAAAGTTGATAATTGAAAGTTGATAATTGTAAATACAAAAGTCTCTCATACAGCGTTACATCGCGCAGCCAAATTGTAAATAGTAAATTGTAAATCGTAAATAAAATGTCTCCTCTCATCAAAGTATGCGGAATGACCGAAGCAGAAAACATCCGCAATGTAGAACTGCAAGGTGTAGATATGATTGGTTTTATCTTCTACCCCAAATCTCCCCGTTGTCTGTGCCAAATGCCCGGGTATCTGCCAGCCTGCGCCAAGCGTGTCGGCGTCTTTGTCAACGAAAGTAAGGAAAACATCCTGATGTATACCGACCGTTTCAGCCTGGACTACATCCAGCTGCATGGCAATGAGGCTCCCGAGTACTGCCGTTCCCTGCACAATGCAGGCCTGCACCTCATCAAGGCTTTCTCCATCTTGCTGCCCAAGGACCTGCTTTCCGTCTCTGCCTACAACGGTCTGTGCGACTACTACCTCTTCGACACCAAGACCCCGCAGTACGGCGGTTCCGGCAACCAGTTCGACTGGAACCTCCTGCACCGCTACAACGGTCCCACCCCGTTCCTGCTCAGCGGTGGCATCAACCCCTACAGCGTAAAAGCCCTCCGGGAGTTCCGCCACCCCTATTTCGCAGGTATCGATATCAACAGCCGTTTCGAGACGGTACCGGGAATAAAGGATGTGGAACGCATCACAAACTTCCTGAAAGAACTGAAGGGGTTTACTATTTGACGATTTACGATTTACCATGTACAATGTACAATTTGCCATGCGGCGTACATTGCGCAGCCAAATAGTAAATCGTAAATTGTAAAATTGTAAATCGTAACATGCAGCATATATTGCGCAGCCAAATAGTAAATTGTAAATTGTAAAATTGTAAATAGAAATAGTATGTTGAACCGCATTAACCAACTTTTCCAGGACAGCCCCAAGAATCTGCTGTCCATTTACTTTTGTGCAGGCTGTCCCACCCTCGACGGTACAGCCGACGTTATCCGTGCCCTCGAAAGAAACGGAGTCAGCATGATTGAAATCGGAATTCCGTTCAGTGACCCCATGGCCGACGGCATTGTCATTCAGAACGCCGCCACCCGCGCCCTGCACAACGGCATGTCCCTCCGCCTGCTTTTCGAACAATTGCGCGACATCCGTCGCGATGTCCGCATCCCCCTCATCCTTATGGGGTACCTCAATCCCATCATGCAGTTCGGCTTCGAAGCCTTCTGCCAGAAGTGCGTGGAATGCGGCATCGATGGCGTCATCATTCCCGACCTCCCTTTCCGCGATTACGAAGAGAGTTACAAAGCCATCGCCTCGAAGTATGACATCCGTGTCATCATGCTCATCACCCCCGAAACCAGCGAAGCCCGCGTCCGCGAAATAGATGCCCACACCGACGGATTCATCTATCTGGTGTCCAGTGCCGCCACCACCGGTGCCCAGAAAGACTTCGACCCCCGGAAGCAAGCCTACTTCAAGAAGATAGAGGATATGAACCTGCGCAATCCACGCATGGTAGGCTTCGGCATCAGCAACAAGCAGACATTCGATGCCGCCTGCGCCCATTCATCCGGTGCCATCATCGGCAGCCGCTTCGTCACGCTGCTCAACGAGAAGGAAGGAGATGCGGAAAAGGCTATCAGGCAGTTGAAGGAAGATTTGAAACAGTGAGCTTATTCAAATTTCATACAATATATTTTTCGCAATGAAAAAATAAAAGAGACAAAATCTGCAAAGACTTGTCTCTTTTATTTTCTCCCCATATCATATTTCACTATCTTTGTGCCCGAAAAAAGCTCTAATACGAATATCATGAAAGTCGATTGCCCTTCCGTACTATTGATTTACACTGGCGGAACTATCGGAATGATAGAAAATCCCGAGACCGGTGCGCTTGAGAACTTCAACTTCGACCAACTGCTGCAGCATGTCCCCGAGCTGAAGCGCTTCAACTACCACATCTCTTCCTATCAGTTCGACCCGCCTATCGACTCTTCCGACATGGAACCTTCCCTCTGGGCAAAGATTGTAAAAATCATCAACTACAACTACGACAACTTCGACGGCTTCGTCATCCTGCACGGTACCGACACCATGGCCTATACAGCCTCCGCCCTCAGCTTCATGCTCGAGAACCTTTCCAAGCCGGTCATCCTCACCGGTTCCCAGCTTCCCATCGGCACCCTGCGCACCGACGGGAAAGAGAACCTCATCACCGCCATTGAAATAGCCGCCGCCAAGCATCCGGACGGTACTCCTATCGTCCCCGAAGTGTGCATCTTCTTCGAGAACGAGCTGATGCGGGGCAACCGTACCACCAAAATCAATGCCGAGAATTTCAATGCTTTCCGCTCCTTCAACTATCCCGCACTGGCAAAGGCAGGCATCCATATCCGTTATAACGAGCACCTCATCCGCCGTCCCGACCCGTCACGCCCCATGAAGCCGCACTACCTTTTCGACACCAATGTCGTAGTGCTCACCCTCTTTCCCGGCATCCAGGAAAGCATTATCAACTCCGTGCTCCATGTTCCCGGCCTGAAAGCTGTTGTCCTCAAGACCTTCGGTTCCGGCAATGCCCCCCAGAAAGAATGGTTCATCCGCCAGCTGAAAGAAGCCAGCGAACGTGGCATTGTCATCGTCAACATCACCCAATGCCAAAGTGGCGCCGTCGAGATGGGACGTTACGAAACCGGTCTGCAACTTCTCCAGGCAGGTGTCATCAGCGGCTATGACAGTACCCCCGAATGTGCCGTCACCAAACTCATGTTCCTCCTGGGGCATGGACTGGACCAAGCCGAAATCCGCCACCGCATGAATTCCGACCTGGCAGGAGAAATCACCAAGATTTAGTAAAGCGGCAATACAGAGGGCATTTAGTAATATTGATAATTTTCAAGACAAACTTGCATTATCTATCCATACAAAATCGTTAAAAAGCGTTAACCAACACGCTTTTATCCCCCATTAATAAAGCTTATTAGTTTAAATAAACGTACTTTTGCTTACAATCAAGCAAAACAAATGTAAAATATGGGAGAGAATATCCAATACAAACGCTTTCTGCCGCTTGTTATTCTTGCAATGAGTATACTGCTGCAGGGTTGTAAAGACGATGTTTTTAACCCCGAGAAAGTGAAAGCAGCCTATCAGGATAGGTTTCCGGTCAAGAACATAGACCCGGCTATGGATTGGAAAATGACTCAGCAGGTCCGGGTCAATGTTTCTGTATCCGAAGATACCGGCATCGACTACACCATACGTATTTACGACAAGAACCCCTTAATCAGCCGGTCATCCGCCAAACTGCTGGCAGAAGGCACCGCCAATAATACAACAGTATTTACTACCGTCATGGACTGCCCTTCTGTGCTGACGAGCGCTTTTGTGTGCCGCACCGATGCACACAGCCGCAACATAGTAAAATACGTATCCATCCAAAACGGTCAGCTCCATGCCGCTTTCGGCAGTTCCCCCACAACTACACGTGCCGCATGGACACGCAGTGTCAGCATCGAGACCTATTCACCGGAAAAGTCTGAGGCAGAAATCACCGCAATGCTATCAAGTGCCGAAGAAATAAGGCCGAATACCGATTTTCAAAACGGAAAAGCCTACAAAATCTCCAAAGACAATATATATAGGAATAAAATCAGCAAGGACGGCATGGGAAGTGACAATCCGGCCATCATCATCATTGAAGGCAGCTGGGAACCCAATGGAAACAACATGACCGTTGAACGAGGCTTCGAATTCTATGTGATTGACGGAGGGGAAATCGTGATACCGGACGAGCACACCTTCACTTTAGTGCAATCCAGCCGGTTTATCGTCTACGCGGGTGGAACCATCAAAGGGAACGACATCGAATTGACCAATGCATCCGGAGGCAGCTACAACTACAATGCCGGCACTATGGAAATAGACGATTTCCATGTCAGCCAGGGAGGAGCATTCTATAATTGCGGTACCGTGCGTGTCGATGAAATGAATTTCGACAGCGGATGCAAATTCATCAACCAGGGTAAAGCCTATATCGGGAAAACCGACAGCAACATCACTATAGACAACGGATGCTATCTATATGCGGAAGAATTTGTAGGCACACTGAACATGGGAGACACCTCTTCTGCAGAGATAGAGGATTTCGGGGACCATAGCAACAATTACAACACCCAAATCACGATGGGTGACAACTCCATGATAACCGTACTTGATGAAGCAGAATTGTCACAAGCACAATTTATGGGTCCAAACAATGAATATGCACTGGTAAAAATCAATAAAATTGAAGATATAGGAAATTTCTCCAGCCAGGGAAACATTCATTATGAAGTGAAAGAAATTGACGATGATATCACCGAGGATATCTGGTGGGAAGCCAAATTCCTTGATGCTATCAAGAACACCGAAGGAACCATATCCAAATGGGGAGAATCCCCCATCACCATTCCTGCCGGAGACTGTACGGGCGAAGGCAATACTCCGGACGAGTCCGGCTCAGAAACCCCTACAGACCCGGTCTCCTATACGTACGTATTCGAAGACAACTTCCCGTTGGTAGGCGACTATGACTTCAACGACGTGGTCTTGGACGTGGAGACCTACTATCACCGCGAGAAA
>OHLI01001287.1_pt1 | contig 10096 bp, 10 predicted proteins | sample 1569051 | NCBI WGS metagenome assembly OHLI01 (sample SAMEA3879561, study PRJEB24766) | human gut metagenome | biome: human-associated habitat; feature: feces | place: USA | collected 1985/1987
GAAATCGTGGAAACACAAAGGTTTTATCAAAAATAGGACTATCTTTCCATTGAATTGTATGGTACAATAGGTACAACTCAGAGGAGAGGGAAAGGGACCCCATACATGGAACAGAATCCGATCTTAAGCGCAAGACTGTCAATGGACAGCGACATTCCCCTGTATGCCCAACTCGTGGGCATCATCAAACGCAACATTTCCACCGGCACACTGGCTGTGGGCGATCTGCTGCCCAGCGAGGCGGAGCTGTGCCGCTGGATGAATATCAGCCGCAACACCGTGCGGCAGGCCATCGGCGAGCTGGAGGATGAGGGGCTGGTGGTCCGCAAGCGGGGCCGCGGCACCTTCGTGGCGGACCCCGCCACCAACCGCCGCGGTGTGCGCTACTCCTTTACGACGGAGGTTTCCTCCTTGGGCAAGGTGCCGTCCTCCACGCTCATCGACTTTGACGTGATCGTACCCAGTCAGGCGGTCTGCGAGAAGATGGAGCTGCGGGAGGGTACGCCGGTGTACTGCTTTACCCGTGTGCGCAACGTGGACGGGGAACCGCTGATCCTGGAGACCAGCTATTATCCCGAGTACATCTACCCCCACCTGACCCGGGATATGCTCCAGACCCACAGCTTTTACAGCCTCTTGTACCATGTGGGCATCGTACCCTTTGCCGCCGATGAGAGTTACGAGGCGGTGGTGCTGGACAACGAGCAGGGACACCTGCTGGGCGTCAGCGCCGGGAGCTGTGCCTTCTACCACCAGCGCCGTACCCGTACCGAGGACGGGCGCATCTACGAGTACACCAGAAGCTATATCCGGGGCGACCGGGTGCGGCTGGACGTACATATGCAGAAGAGCGGCATGAACTTTGTGCGTACCATCGACTGAACGACATAAAAAGGAAGCCGTCCCGCGGGACGGCTTCCTTTTTTATGCTGTTACAGGGCGGCGGCGCCGATGATACCGGCCTCGTTGCCCAACTGTGCCGCCTGAATGATGGGCTGGGGGCGGCTCTCACCGCCAAAGCAGTTGGCGGCCACATAGCGGCGGATGGGACGCAGCAGACGCTCTCCCTGCCGGCTGATGCCGCCGCCGATGAGCACCATCTCCGGCGACAGGATGTTCACCAGATCGGTGATCCCGGCGGCCACATAGACATAGTACCGCTCCAGCACGGCCTGCGCCGCCTCGTCGCCTGCATCGGCGGCGTCGAACACATCCCGGCCCGTCAGCTCGGGGTACCGGTTCAGCAGGGATGTGGAGTGGGCGGCAGCCGCCTCCCTGCCCTGCCGGATCAGCGCCGTGGCGGAGGCGTAGACCTCCCAGCAGCCCCGGCGTCCGCAGGTGCAGGGTTCCCCGTCCAGCACCAGCAGGCTGTGACCCGGCTCGCCGCCGGCGCCGCCCAGACCGGAGACGATCCTGCCGTCCACGATGATACCGCCGCCCACACCGGTACCCAGCGTGATGAGCACCATGTTCCGGCAGCCCACGGCCCCGCCGGCCACCGTCTCCGCCAGCGCGGCGCAGTTGGCGTCGTTGCTCAGCCGGGCGGGCAGGCCGAAGTGTGCCGTCAGCATGGCGCACACCGGCACGTCAAACCAGTTCAGATTATAGGCGCGAACCACCACGCCTCGCTCCGGGTCGCAGGTACCGGGGGCGCCAACGCCGATGGAGGCACAGTCCGCCGGGGTGAGACCCGCTTTGTCCAGCGCCAGCTCCACGGCGCGGCACATATCCGCCACCACCTGCTCCGCCGGGCGGTGCGCGCCGGCGGGAAGGCTGGCCTCCGCCACAATACGGTGGCGGTCGTCCACCACGCCGACGGCGATGTTGGTGCCGCCCAGATCAATGCCGATACGATACATAGGATACTTCCTTTCGTGTTTGATGCAGAAAACGGCGGGGCGGGCTGCTTGCCCGCCCCGCAACGGTGCGTTTGCTCAGAAGTGGGTGACGAAGTCGCTGTTCACCGCCACCGTGCGGCTGATGTTGGAGGATTTGATGCTGGCGAAGATGCTGCGCATCACCGTCAGCGCCTCCCGGCCGGAGACCTCCGGCTGCCGGTCGTTGACCAGCGCGTCCACGAACTCATCGATAACGCCGGTGCCGTTGTGAGGCACATCCAGATTGTAGCTGGTGCGGTTGCCCTCCATATCGCTGACGATGATGGGGGAGGACGGCTCGCTGTAAATGAGCATGATGCCCTTGGTGCCGTACAGACAGGTGGACTGGCACTCGTGGCCGTAGATGGTCCAGCTGGCCGCCATGGTACCCAGTGCGCCGCCGGACATCCGCAGGATGCACAGGGCGTTGTCGTCCACGCCGATGAGCTGGCCCTCGCTGTCCCGCTTGTTCAGCGTCACCACCTTGGCGGTGGTCTCGATGACCTTCTGACCCAGCAGGTACTGGAGCAGATCCACCTTGTGGATGCCCATGTCGGACAGGGCGCCCAGCGCCGCCTTATTCTTATCGAAGAACCATGTACCCTCGTCCACAGACCAGCCCTCGGGGCCGGCGTTGCCCAGCACGGCGCGGAAGGTGATCACATCGCCGATGACGCCGCGGTCCAGCAGCTGCTTGGCACGGCGGTGTACCGGGTCGAAGCGCATATTGTGGCCGATCATCAGGTACTTGCCGTTGCGCTCGGCGGCGGCCACCATGGACTCGCACTCCGCCAGCGTGACCGCCATGGGCTTTTCGCACAGCACGTGCTTGCCGGCGTACAGCGCCGCGGTGGAGATCTCCGCATGGCTGCGGTTTTCCACGCAGACGGATACCGCATCAATGTCGTCGCGGTTCAGCAGGTCAAAATAGGTGTCGCAGACGCTGCCGCCGTACTTGGCGGCCATCTCCTCGGCACGGGCGCGGTTCTTGTCGTAGTAGGCCATGATCTCCGCATTGGGGTTGGCTGCATACTCGGGCAGATGGCGCACCTGCGCGATCTTACCGCAGCCGATGATACCAACTCGAATCATACAAAAGCTCCTCCTCTACCATGTTCAACGGATGGTACGCGATTCTCGTTTAAATTATAACAAATTCAAGAGCGGGTGAAAAGCCTTTTTTTCAGGATTCTGAGAAATTTTACCGCAGACGCAGGGCGGTGGTCAGAGCGCAGCCCTTTTCCCGGATGTGGTCGAGCACCACGCCCTCCGGCAGCGCCAGCCGGCTGAGGGTCAGCAGAGGCCCCTTGCCCGTCAGCTTGAACAAAGATTCCTTGGCAGTCCAGATCTCCCAGAAGCGGGCGCAGTCGCCGTCGTCACCCACGCGGATATAGGCCATCTCCGCCTCGGAGCAGACACGGCGCATGAATTTTTCGTCGGCGGAGCGGATGACCTCCACATCCACGCCCACCGGCACATCGGCGACGGCGCAGACGGCGTAGGGGCCGGAGTGGCTGACGGAGACGTATACGCCGTCGGCGTCCGCGGCGGGCTTGCCCGTGTCGTCCCAGCGCAGGGGCGCCTCCCCCTCGCCGCAGCCCAGACGCTGTGCCAGTGCGCGGCGTGCCAGCAGCTCGCCGGCTACGGTGCGCTTGCGGTCGTCCTCCCCGGCGATATCGCCCACCCGGCGGCGGCGCGCCTCATCCATCATGGCCATGGTCTGGGCCATCGTCTCCTCATCCAGCCGGCGGATATCGTACCAAAGCAGCTCCATCTCTCCTGTTCCTCCCTGTCTTTTTTCTTTATGAGGTGAGTATAGCACATCGCCGCGCAGGATGCCAGTATTTTATACGCTTGCTTTTCGGGATAGAAAGGCGTAAACTATCACCGTGTGAAGTTTTTTGTGTAGGAGAAACAACGATGGTTTCTATTGTAGAAGTAACGACCAAGGCGCAGCTGCGCCGCTTTGTAGATTACCCCAATCAGCTGTATAAGGACGTGCCGCAGTTCGTGCCGGCCACCTACGGCGACGATCTGGCGGACTGGGATCGCAGCGAAAATCCGGCGTTTTCGTACTGCGACGCCCGCTGCTGGTTGGCGGAGCGGGACGGGGAGATCGTGGGGCGCATCGGCGCCATCCGCAGCCGCAAGGCCAATGAGAAGTGGGGTACCAACCGGATGCGTTTCACCCAGGTGGACTTCATCGACGATCCGGAGGTGTCCGCCGCCCTGTTCGCCGTGGTGGAGGACTGGGCCAGAGAGCTGGGCTGTGCGGCGGTCCACGGGCCGCTGGGCTTTACCGACATGGACCGGGAGGGTATGCTGGTGGAGGGCTTCGACCGCCGAAGCTGCTTTTTCACCTATTATAACTACCCCTACTATGTCGACCACATGACCGCACTGGGCTATGTGAAGGATGTGGACTGGATCGAGGAGCTGATCACCGTCCCCACGGATGAGAAGATCATCCAGCGGTGGGAGAAGCTGTCGGATTTCGTGCTCAAGCGCAACCACCTGCATATCGTGGAGCCGAAAAACCGGCTGGCGTATCTGCCGCTGCTGAAGCCGTTTTTCGATCTGGTGAATGTGGCCTATGCCCCGCTGTACGGCACGGTGGATCTGACGGAGCAGCAGATCAGGAAATACTCCGCCAAGTTCGCGCCCCTTATCAACCCCAACACCACCTGCTTCGTCATGGACAAGAATGACCAGATGATCGCCTTTGGCGTGGGTGCGCCCAGTCTGGCGGCGGCCATGCAGAAGCACCGGGGACGCCTGTTCCCCACCGGCTGGATCGACGTGCTGAAGGCGTTCCGGAAGAACGACACGGTGGATCTGCTGCTCATCGCCGTCCACCCGGACTATCAGGCCCGGGGCGTCAACGCCATCATACTCAGCAAGACCATGAAGGGCTGCCTGAAAATGGGCATCAAGGAGGCGGAGACCGGCCCCATGCTGGAGCTGAACGAGAAGGTGCAGTCCCAGTGGAAGGATTTCCAGACGGAGCAGCACAAGCGCCGCCGCTGCTTCGTCAAGGAGCTGACCCCTGCCGCGAGAGAGCCGGAGAAGGCGGACGCGCCTGCCGGCGCCGCCGTATAAACGACAAAAAGAGAACGCGGACACTGTCCGCGTTCTCTTTTCCGTTTTTTACAGGCCGTAGACCTCGGTGAACTTCTTCTCGAGATAAGCCACATAGCAGTCCGGGTCGAACTTGCCGCAGACCGACTCGAACAGTGCCACGGGATCCTTCATGCAGCCGTACTTCCAGATCTTCTCCTCCAGCCATTTGTTGATGGGGGTCAGATCGCCGGAGCGCACCACGGCGTCCACATCCAGCTCCTTGGACAGCTCCAGCAGGTACTGCGCGCCGTAGGCCGAGCCGATGGCGTAGGACGGGAAGTAGCCGATGTTGCCGTTGGACCAGTGGGAGTCCTGCAGAACGCCCTGCCGGTCGTCGGGGACGTCCACGCCCAGATACTCCTTGTACAGCCGGTTCCACTCGGCGGGCAGGTCGTGGGCGGTGAGGGTGCCGTCGAACATCCGCTTCTCCAGCTCGTAGCGCACCATGATGTGCAGGCAGTAGGTCAGCTCGTCGGCCTCCGTGCGGATGAGGGACGGCTCGGACTTGTTGATCATACGGTAGAAGTCATCCTCCGTCACGTTGTCCAGACGAGGGGCGAAATGCGCCTTCAGCCACGGGTAGATGACGGAGCAGAACGCCCGGCTGCGGCCGATGATGTTCTCATAGAACCGGGACTGGCTCTCGTGGATGCCCATGGACACGCCGTTGCCCAGATTGCTGCGGGCCAGCTCCCGGCCGGTGTGCAGCTCGTACAGGGCATGGCCGCCCTCATGCACCACGGAGTACAGGGACGAGGCCACCATGTCGGCGTGATAGTGGGTGGTGATACGCACATCGTCACGGGAGAAGTTGATGGTGAAGGGATGCTCCGTCTCGCCGATGATGCAGTGATTCCGGTCGATGCCCATGACGCCCATGACGAAATCGGAGAACTCCCGCTGGATGGGGATGGGGAAAACGGCGTGGAGCGGCGTGTCATCCACCCGGTCGGCGTGGGCGGTGACCCGCTGGATGAGAGGCACCAGCTTCTGCCGCAGGGCGGCGAAAAAATCGTCGCAGGCGGCCACCGTCAGACCCCGCTCATAGTTGTCCAGCAGCGTCTCATAGGGGGCCTTCTCCGGCTCCCAGTACTGGGCGAAGCGCTTCAGCGTGTCGAAGATCTCCTGCAAGTACGGCTCGAACAGGGCAAAATCGTTGTTGGCCTTGGCGGTCTGCCACACGTCGTCGGCACGGGTGGTCAGCTTCTGGTAGGCCACGAACTCCTCCTCCGGGATGCGGCGGGTGCGGTCGTCCAGCTCCGTGCGGGCGGCCATCAGCGTCTCCAGCATCTCCACGGTGTCCGGCGCGGTGGTCAGCTGATAGTCGATGCGGCTGAGCTCGCCGGTGGTGTCGCTGCGGACGGCGGCTGCGCCCTTGGGCGCCGCGGTGACGCCGTCGTAGTACAAAAGGCCCATGGCGTGAGACAGCGCAAAGCTGGTCTGCTCGTAGCTTTTCAGCTTTTCCAATGCTTCGGTAACGGTCATGCTCGTACCTCCTGTTACAGTTGTTGAGGTCAGTATACCATGCCGGAGCAAAAGACACAAGCGGACAAAATCTGAACGGAAAACGCAAAAGATATACAGAAAATTCACAGACGGCGGGAAAGAAACATGATACACTACTCAGCGGAAATATGATTTTTTTACAGGAAAGGACGGGGAATACCTTGGAGCTGAACAAAAAAACCATGCAGCGGATCATGCTGCTCATCACCTTTGCGGTGCTGCTGTTCTGGGGCCTGTACAATATCTCCACCATCGGCGGACTTTTTTCCAATCTGTTTTCCCTGCTGGCGCCGCTGCTCATCGGCGTGTGCATCGCCTTTGTGCTGAATCTGATGATGGTGGGGCTGGAGCGCCTGTGGGATCGGGCGCTGGCCAAGTGGCGCAGCCGCTGGAACGCCAAGCTGAAGCGGCCGGTCTGCCTGACGCTGACCATGGTGCTGTTTCTGGGCATCATCTTCGCCATCTTCTTCATCCTCATCCCCCGTCTGGAAGAGGCGGGCAGCACGCTGGCGGCCAATATCCCCACCTACGTTGACCAGTTTCAGGCGTGGTGGAAAAACCTCAGCGATTTCGCCGACAGCCACGGCGTGACGCTGCCGGAGCTGACCCTCAGCGCCGAGCAGGTGCGGGACACCATCACCGGCTTTTTACAGGAGCGGGGCGACAGCGTGGTGAACACCACCCTGAACATCACCTCCTCCATCGTGGGGGCGCTGGTGAACATCCTGCTGGCGCTGGTGTTCTCCCTGTATATGCTGGCGCAGAAGGAGACGCTCCTTGCCCAGTCCAAGCGGCTGCTGCGCCGCGCCCTGCCCCGGAGGGCCGCCGACAAGCTGCTGGCGGTGCTGCACCTGACCAACAACGCCTTCTCCAGCTTCGTCACCGGGCAGGTGACGGAGGCCGTTATTCTGGGAACGCTGTGCTGCCTCGGTATGCTGCTCCTGGGGCTTCCCTACGCCCTGCCGGTGTCGGTCATCATCGCGGCGCTGTCGCTGATCCCCATCTTCGGCGCATGGATCGGCGCGGCCACCGGCGCGTTCCTCATCGTGTTCCAAAGCCCCATCAAGGCGCTGACCTTCCTGATTTTCCTGCTGATATTGCAGCAGGTGGAGGGCAACCTCATCTACCCCCGGGTGGTGGGCAAGTCCGTGGGTCTGCCGGGCCTGTGGGTGCTGGCGGCCGTCACCATCGGCGGCGGCGCCTTTGGCATACTGGGTATGCTGCTGGGCGTGCCGGTCTGCTCCGTCGTCTACTCGCTGGTGCAGGCGTATATCCGCACCAAGCCCGAGGCGGAAGAAAACCAATAGCCGCGCAAGATGCCGTGCGCCCCGCAGGATCAGCCCTGCGGGGCGCTTTTCCTGCCCGGCGTGTTCACAAATAATTAAAATAGCACCTATTGACTTTAAGGGGACGGGGTGGTAAACTCCATTTAGCACTCGAAAAGAAGGAGTGCTAAATGGAGAAAGCTATGGAATTGACAGACCGCAAAAAGCAAATATTGAAGATCGTGGTGGAAAGCTACATCAACACCGCCGAGCCGGTAGGCTCCAAGGCCATCGTGGAACAGATGCCCGGTAAGATCAGCTCCGCCACCATCCGCAACGAGCTGGCGGATCTGGTGGAGCTGGGCTATCTGGAGCAGCCCCACACCTCGGCGGGACGTGTACCGTCCGCCAAGGGCTACCGGCTGTACGTCAACGAGCTGATGGAGCGCAAGGCCCTGTCGGCGGAGGAGACGGCCAAGATCAACGACGCCCTCTCCGGCCAGATGAAGCAGGTGGATCAGGTCATCAGTCAGGCCGGCCAGATGGTGTCCAGCTTTGTGGGCTATCCCACCTACGCCGTGGCGGATCACCGCACCGCTGCCACCGTGCAGCGGTTTGAGCTGATCGCCGTGGACGAGGGCAGCTTCATCGCCGTGGTGATGCTGTCGGATAACCGGGTCAAGAGCCAGCTGATGCGCTTGGAGCTGCCGGTGGATGCCGACACGCTGCCCCAGCTGAGCCACCTCTTGAACACCCACTTCACCGGCGTGGGCGCGGAGAAAATGAACGCCACGCTGATGAGCCTGTCCGAGCAGGTGTCCGGCCAGTGGTTCCTGCTTCTGAACCGGGTGACGGAGTATGCCTGCACGCTGCTGGAGGAAGCCCAGCACCAGCAGGTGTTCACCAACGGCGCCAGCCAGCTTTTGAAGTTCCCGGAGTTCCGGGACATCGACAAGGCCCACGATCTCATGAGCTTCATGGTGGATAATAAGGAGGATCTCCCGGTGCCGCAGAGCGACGCGCCCATGCAGATCCTCATCGGCCCCGAAAACGTCAACGATGCGTTGAAGGAGAGCAGCGTGGTCATCGCCAGCTACGATATCGGCGATAATATGCGCGGTCTTGTGGGTGTGGTCGGCCCCACCCGTATGGACTATGCCGCTGTGGCGGCTCGCCTCAGCTACTTTGCCGAGAGCCTGAGTCGTATGTTTGGCAAAAAACAGCTACCGGAGGATACACAATGAGCGAGAAGGATATGAAGGAGACCCCCATGGAGGAGACGCCGGAGACGGCGGAGCAGCCCGCAGCTCCTGTTGAGGAGACGGCGACTGCGGAGGAGACGTTTACCGTCACCAAGTCCCAGATGGAGCAAATGGAGCAGCTGGCCAATGTGCTGGCGGACGCCAACGACAAATACCTCCGTCTGGCGGCGGAATATGACAACTACCGCAAGCGCACCACCCGCGAAAAGGAGCACGTCTACGGCACGGCCAAGGCCGACACCATCAAGCCGTTTCTGACGGTGCTGGACAATCTGGAGCGCGGTGTGCAGCAGTGCGAGGAGAGCGACGGCCACCGGCAGGGTCTGGAGATGATCTGCAAGCAGTTCTTTGAGGTGCTGAGGCAGATGGGCGTCACCGAGATCCCGGCGCTGGGTCAGCCCTTCGACCCGGAAAAGCACAACGCCGTGATGCACACGGAGGACGAGTCCGTGGGCGAGAACACCATCGTAGAGGTGTTCCAGAAGGGCTTTATGATCGGAGATAAAGTGCTGCGCTTCGCCATGGTGAAGGTGGCAAACTGAAAGGAGTATTTCCATGAACGAAAAGAAGCTGTATAAGAGCAGTACGGACAAGAAGCTGGCCGGCGTCTGCGGCGGCATCGCGGAGTATTTCAACATCGACTCCACGCTGGTGCGCCTGGGCTGGGTGGTGTTCAGTCTGCTGGGCGGCAGCGGGCTGCTGGCGTATATCATCGCGGCGATCATCATGCCCGACCGTCCCTATTAAATCAGTCAATAAATAAATTTGAGATAAACATTTCAGGAGGCAATCATTATGTCTAAAGTTATCGGTATCGACCTCGGTACGACCAATTCCTGCGTAGCCGTGATGGAAGGCGGCGAGGCAGTCGTTATCCCCAACGCGGAGGGCAACCGCACTACCCCGTCCGTGGTGGCATTCAGCAAGACCGGCGAGCGTATGGTGGGTCAGGTGGCAAAGCGTCAGGCCATCACCAACCCTGAGAACACCGTTGCTTCCATCAAGCGCTTCATGGGCACCGACCACAAGGTGACCCTGAACGGCAAGGAGTACACTCCCCAGCAGG
>OHLI01001289.1_pt1 | contig 10093 bp, 8 predicted proteins | sample 1569051 | NCBI WGS metagenome assembly OHLI01 (sample SAMEA3879561, study PRJEB24766) | human gut metagenome | biome: human-associated habitat; feature: feces | place: USA | collected 1985/1987
GGGATTCCTTTCTCATTTTTTCTACTGCAAATATACGAATAAGTATCGAATTTGAGAAACAAATGAGAAACAAAATTGCACCAAACAAGAGCCAATCTACTGAAAGTACTGAAAACAACCGAAAATAAAAATAAGATTATAAAACTTTGATTTACAGGATATTTGTTATCAATTTATTGGATGTTGTTTTCATTCTATACATATAATGCGTAAATCTGGTAAATTTCAAGCGATGAGAATAGGCGAACATCTTACCGCGTCATATCCTTTACGGATACGGCGTGGTGTTGTTGCTTATTTTATCGCAGGGCATACCAGAGCCTCTCTACAAAAGTAAGTTTTCAGCACCACGCTTTCTGTTTAATTAAATCTAAAAATTAACCGTCGCGTTGGTGCTGGGCGACAACCTAAACTTATTGCAACTATGAAAAAGTTGTTTCTTATTGTAGCCGCTATGTTTGCGGTAGTTTCTTTCTCGGCTTGTTCCGATGATGATGACAACAAGGATGCGTCAATTGTTGGAACGTGGCAGATTACTTATTATGAAGGGTGGGCGACGTTCAGCGATGGTACACGAGATGATTGGTCGGATGCATATCCCCTTACGTCAGAAGGCAACTATTATTGGACATACACTTTCAATGAAAATGGAACTTGTGTGCAAACCGACTATTCAGATAATAAAAACGATGATAGCTCGCCCATGCATTTCACATATTCTGTTAATGGCAACACACTCACAATGACAGAATCAACAGGTGAATTTCAAAATGTTTTTCAAATTAAGAAACTATCTCAATCACAACTTGTTTTATTCCGTAGTGGAGAGGATGCACACGAAAAATTTGAAGAAACTGAAACGTACAAAAGGATAAAATAAAAAAAGACAAAATATTAGGACAGACTTTGGAAAACGGTCTATAAATTAAACTGTTTGTGTAAGTTTGTCCTTTCTATTCCGAGTGACAGACTTTGTGAAAAGGTTAATCTATAAGACCCTTTTGCAGAGTTTGTCACTTTCTTATTTTGTTTATTTCGCTAATAATCTTATCTTTATACTGCAAAAGACCTTGCACCGTTTCTCGATCTTAAAAGATAAATAACAATTAAATTTTAGCTAAAATGAACAGATACAAACAACCTAAAACTGAATGAAAGACCGACGCATGAGAGGATAAACAGATAATCCAAAAGGCGGTTAAATGGAGCCAAACAGAGGGAATAGTCCTGCTTGTAGGAAAACCCAAAGACGAAATATTTCCCGAAACATTTATCTACATGTTTGCCCCTAATATGGCAGACATTACAAAGCCCGTCGAAATTGTCCTTACAAAGAACCGACAATACATATTTGGATGAAAATGCGAACTCGAAGATATGGACGGGATAATCGGCACAATGACGGCTAACGAGGCACAAATCGAGGGAACGGGCGAAAAGGTGAATTTGTTCGACTACCACGTGAAAGCCGATACAATCCTATTCCAATACACCACACCCGACGGACGGAACGAGATGGTGAAATTCCCGTTAGCTGGATTTTGCGAAAACTATCTGATGCAGTTTGTAAAATAATTCGGTGGAATTGAATTGCATCGTATCTATAAAGGTTAAGGAGAAAGGGCCGAAAAAATGCGGCGTTTTCCCTTATACATAAAATTTCAGATTAAAAACAAGGCAAATTTTTTCGTTCATTAGTTAGTTTGCGACAATTTTGATTATTTTCTGTAGCATCTGTATATTTATTCAAATTAGGCCAACAGCGTGGGCCGTACGGCAGCAAAACACTATCCAACACGATACTGAAATCCGGAGACCATAAAATAACAGTATCGCCTTCGATTCGCCAAGCACCTGTAGCTCCGTCAGCATAGGCCATTTGGTACAAAAAGCCGCCATCAGGATAAAAGTAAACATATAATCCAGGAGTTCTTGCATCATCTACACAAGTTGTACTTCGAAACCATTTACCGGTCAGTTTGCCGGGCCTGACACTACAACAGGAAACAATAAAGAAAAGTCCGATTAACAAAATTATTAGTCGTTTCATAATTACATTTTTTCTTTGTAGAAAGATAGATAAAATTCACCAATCTACAAAAGAAAACTGCCGGACATTAAGTCCGGCAGTAACAATCAAAGATTACTTATCTTTTTTCGGCCCAAAATAAATTCCTCTATTATATAGACCTAATTCAGGGCCCGGTTTCGGTATTGCGTACAAATATTCTATTAGAGACTTCCCGTTTTTCAGTACAGGATATAAAGTATCTCCTTTAATAATATATGCATCTCTATTACCCTCCATATCCGTAAATTTATAATACTCATCAGGAAAACGCCAATCTGTAATCTCTTCTTCTGCAAAAATATAAAGATCAATAGGACGAGTTTCGACATTGAAATTTGGCGAAGATAAAATCACTGTATCACCGCTTATGTACCAATGGCCGATTATATCATAACAGCCAGCTGACCTATATAAAAACGTACTATCGGCATAAAACTCAGCATACAAATGAATACCATAATCTGGCGATAAGGATAACCCAAGTAACATTTTCCAACTATTCTGCTGGATTTTACAACGGCACAGGAGGCAATGAAGAAAAGACTGATCAATAAAATTATTAATTTTTTCATAATTTTCCAGGATAATAAGTTTCACCATTTACACGAAATGCATGCTTCGAATATCCCAAATCTCCCATGTTCCTCCGTTTTATAAGCTAATATCCGAAGAGATCCTTATCAAAGGAGAAAAATCAGCTTTCCAAATATCCACTTCACAAATCTCATGATCTTGATCGAGATATAATGAGGCTAACACATCTATTCCATCAGAATCCTTAAAAGAGCACTCACTGACAAAAATCGTTGATATTATTTCTTTCGGCGGTAAAGACATATATAATTTCATACTGCCCATTCCTCCATCATTCAAACAAGAAACAGTCAAAGATCTTTCCCAGCCCTCGGACATATTCAAAGATGCCTTTTGTACCAAAAACTTAATGAGTCGTAGCTCCTCCGGATTCGGTTTTCTAATGTTTTTCTTGTATTCGTCCAACATCGACCCCACTTCTCTTCTTTTATTTTAGCGTCTTTTTTCGAAGTTGGACTACCGGTTTTTCCGGACAATACGGGCCGTCGATTGAGTTCTCTGCAACAGAAAAACCTCCGGCCCCGAAGCATATCGCTCCATCAAATCGCCGTTATAGCCCCGGATGGTGAGCAACTCCATGTTCTCGACCTTCATTACGTCGAACTCCTCGTTTCGGAGGGCTTGGATCGCCTCGTCGATATGCCAGGAGTTATCCACGCAGAGGCTGAGGTTCACCGCCGAGTTATGCACCAGATTGACCTTGATACGGTATCGCTCCAGCAGGGAGAAGATCGCCGCGAATTTCTCTTCGAGCACGAAGGAAAAGTCCCGCGAACGGATCGTCAGCAATACCTGATCCTTCTTCAGAATCAGAATCGGAACCTCGATCGGCGCCGACATACGGCGAATCACCGTGCCCGGTTTTCGCTTGTCCCCGAAAGGCCGCACGTAGAGCGGGATGTTCTTGTTTTGCAGCGGTTTGATCGTTTTGGGGTGGATGATCTGTGCCCCGCTGTAAGCCAGCTCGATGGTGTCCAGGTAGTTCAGTTCCGCGATCTGCACCGCATCGGGGAAAACCTTCGGGTCGGCATTCAGGATGCCGTCCACATCTTTCCATACCGACATGGATTCCGCGTCGAGGATATTGGCCGCCACCGCTGCCGAGTAATCCGAACCTTCGCGTCCCAGGGTAGTGGTCGTGCCGTCCGGAGCACCTCCGATAAAGCCCTGCCCGATGAAAATACAGGCCTTAGACTGTTTCATGGCGTTGCGCAGCAGAGTCCGCGATGCGGCGATATCGACCGAGGCGTCCTTGTGTCGCTGTTCGGTGCGGAAGCAACGTCGCATATCGAGCCAGCAATTGTCGATACCCCGTTCGGAGAGGTACTCCGAAATGATCGTCGTCGAGATCAGCTCGCCGAAAGCGACGACGGTGTCGTACCACAGCTCGGCGTCTTCCGGACGATAGACCGTTTCGGTCGCCACCTGTTCGAGCTCCCCGAAAAGCCGTTCGATCTTCTCGAGCCGGGTCGGAGCGCCGTACAGTTCGTTTACGATTTCGGCGTGGTATTGCCTCAGCGCGGTGATGTGCTCCATCGAGAAGGCTTTGTCGCCCTTCTGCAACCCTTCGAAAACCTTCTCCAAGGCATTCGTGGTCTTACCCATTGCCGATACGATGATGAACAGATCCCGTTCGTCACCGATGATCTTCAGCAGGTTTTGCACACCGTCCGCGTTGCGGACCGATGCGCCGCCGAACTTGTAAACTTTCATCGCTCAATAAAACAGTATGGTTATCGGCCGGTACTTCGTCGTGCCGGGTTCCGGACCCGCATCGGGATCGGCCCGGCTGCTTCCGAAACTCCGTTTTCAACGAAGTTTCGGACATGCGACCGGAATAGCATTATTTCGTTTCGACCGTCTTGTAAGGCGTGTCCGTATTCTCGAACAGGAACGAGAACACGTCGGTAGCCTCTTCGATGCGCTTCGAGACGGGTTTGCCGGCGCCGTGGCCCGCCTTGGTGTCGATGCGGATCAGGATCGGAGCGTCGCCGCCCTGGGCGTACTGCATCTCGGCGGCGAACTTGAACGAATGAGCCGGCACGACACGGTCATCGTGGTCGGCAGTCGTTATCAGCGTCGCAGGATACTTCGTGCCCTTCTTGATGTTATGCAGCGGGGAGTATTTGTAGAGGTAGCCGAACTGCTCCTCGTCGTCGCTCGAGCCGTACTCTACGACCCAGCCCCAGCCGATGGTGAACTTGTGGTAGCGGAGCATGTCCATCACGCCGACCGCCGGCAGGCAGACGCCGAACAGGTCGGGACGCTGCACTTCGCAGGCACCCACCAGCAGGCCGCCGTTCGAACCGCCCGCGATGGCGAGTTTCTTCGACGAGGTATATTTGTTGGCAATGAGGTATTCGGCCGCTGCGATGAAATCATCGAAAACATTCTGTTTTTTGTCCAGCATGCCGCCCCTGTGCCACTCTTCTCCGTATTCCAGGCCGCCGCGCAGGTTGGCTACGCAATAAACGCCGCCCTGTTCCATGAACATAATGGCAGCCGGGTTGAACCAGGGCGCGAGGCTGACTTGGAACCCACCGTAAGCGTAGAGGTAACAGGGGTTGTTGCCGTCGAGCTTCAGTCCGTTGCGATAGACGATGAACATCGGGACTTTCGTGCCGTCCTTGCTGGTGTAGAACACCTGTTCCGTAGTGTAGTCTTCGGGGCTGAATTTCACTTCGGGACGCTTATACAGGGTCGATTCGCCCGTTGCGAGGTCGTAACGGTAAACGGTCGAAGGTGTCGTGAAGTTGGTCAGCGAATAGAAGGCCTCCGTTTCGCCTTTTTTACCGGAGAATCCGCCTGCCGATCCGATGGCGGGCAGCTCGACTTTCCGAATGAGCTTGCCGTTCCAATCGTACTGGTAAACCTGGCTTTGGGCATCCTCCAGGTAGGAAGCCATCATATAGTCGCCCGGTTTGCTGACGATCTCAAGCATATTCTTCGGATTTTCGGGGATAATCTCCTCGATCACCGAAGGATTATTCAGGTCGATGCGGATCACGCGGTAGTTGGGAGCATCGAGGTTGGTACGCACGTAAAGTTTATCGTTCTCGGCGCGAATAATCTCGTGGTCGTTGGCAAAGCCGGGAAGCAGCACCTTGAACTTCTTATCGCTGCTTTTTCGGTAGAGGATCTCACTGCCCGACGTACCCTCCGATGCCGTGATGAAAAGCCACTTGCCGTCCTTGCTGACACTGGAAGCGAAATAGCGCAACGGATGTTGTGTGTCCATATGAATCAGACGATCGGAAGACTGAGGCTTACCGAGCGTGTGATAATATACCTTCTGATATTGGTTCTGGGAAGAATAGACGCCCGCTTCCGGAACGTCGAACGTACTGTAATAGAATCCCTTTTCGTCGGGTGTCCACACTGCGTTGGAGAGCTTCACCCATTTTACGATATCGCCCGTGGGCTGCTTGTCCGCCGTACGGATGACATGAATGTCGCTCCAGTCCGAACCTGAAGCCGAAGCCGCATAAGCCAGGTAGCGGCCATCTTCCGAGAAAGAGATGCCCGACAGCGCAACCGTTCCGTCCTCGGAGAGCGTGTTGGGATCGAGGAATACCTCCGGCTCGGCGTCGAGCGAAGCCTGGCGGTACAGCACGGCCTGGTTCTGTCGTCCGTCGTTGCGGTAAAAATAGTAATAATCCCCGAATTTAGCCGGAGCTCCCTCCCAGGGATAAGCCCACAGCTCGGTCAGGCGGGCACGCATCGCCTCGCGGAACGGAATTTGATCCAGGTAATTCTGCGTCACGGCATTTTCGGCAGCGACCCAGGCGGCCGTCTGTTCCGAACGGTCGTCTTCGAGCCAGCGGTAGGGGTCGGCGACTTCGGTGCCGAAGTAGTTATCCACGACTTCCGTACGCTCGGCATCGGGATAAGGCAGGTGTTTGATTTTCATAGATGACTTACAGGCGGTAAGTGCAGCAGCGGCACAGAAAACCGCCAAAGTAATTTTAACGTGTTTTAACATATTTTAATATTTGAAGGGTTTCGAAAGACAAATATACGAAAAGTCCGGCGCAATCGTGCAGGTTTGTTCGCAAAGATTGTCCGAACATTCCATATATTCGCAGAATATACGAAAAAGTTGCCGGCATCCGGCGATCCGCAGGAGAATTTTGTAACTTTGAAACCGGAATAACGAAAGCGAAAAACAGGAATGGACAATCAGTTGCGACAAATTATCGAAGAGGCCTGGAACGACCGGGCATTGCTTGCGGAGTCCCGTGTGCGGGAGGCGGTCCGCGCCGTTATCGAAGAACTGGACAAGGGCCGCCTGCGAACGGCCGAACCCATCGATCCGTCCCGGAGCCAATGGCAGGTCAATGAGTGGGTCAAGAAGGCGATTCTGCTCTATTTTCCGATGCAGGAGATGCGCACCATGCGGGCCGGAGAACTCGAATGGCACGACAAAATGGACCTCAAGCACGGCTACGAGGAGCTGGGCGTACGGGTTGTACCGCACGCCGTGGCGCGCTACGGAGCTTACATTTCGCCGGGGGCGATCCTGATGCCCTCCTACGTCAATATCGGAGCCTGGGTCGGTGCCGGCACGATGGTCGATACGTGGGCGACGGTCGGCTCCTGCGCCCAGGTCGGCGAGCGCGTCCACCTGAGCGGCGGTGTGGGCGTGGGCGGTGTGCTGGAACCCGTGCAGGCGGCCCCCGTCATCATCGAGGACGACTGTTTCATCGGCTCCCGGGCCATCGTGGTCGAAGGGGCGCACATCTGCCGCGAATCGGTGCTGGGCGCCGGCGTGGTGATTACCGGATCGACGCATATTATCGACGTAACGGAGGCGGAACCCAAACAGTACAAGGGATACGTCCCCGCCGGATCGGTGGTCATTCCGGGCAGCTACCCCAAGCGTTTCCCGGCCGGGGAGTACGGCGTTCCCTGTGCGCTGATTATCGGACGCCGCAAGGAGTCCACCGACAAGAAAACTTCGCTCACCGCGGCGCTCCGGGATTTCGGAGTTTCGGTATAGTACCTTTCGGATGCACAGGACCCGTTATCACTTTCTCGAAGAGACGACCTCGACCAACGACGAGGCCCGGAATCCTCGCTACGGACACGGCGATGCGATCTGCGCCGAGCGGCAGACTGCCGGACGCGGCCAGCGGGGGCATACCTGGAGCAGCGAGGAGGGACGCAACCTGATGTTCTCGCTGGTATGGGAACCCCGTTTCCTGCCCGTTTCGGAACAGTTTCTGCTTTCGGAAGCGGTAGCTTTGGCTTTGACGGACCTTTTCGGCGGTTACGGCATCGACGCCCGGATCAAATGGACGAACGACATCTATGCGGGCGACCGCAAGCTGGTCGGCATCCTGATCGAACACAACCTGACGGGCGACCGCCTGTCGCGTACGATCGTCGGAATCGGGGTGAACGTCAATCAGACCCGGTTCGATCCGTCGTTGCCGAACCCGTCGTCGATGTGCCTCGAAACTGGCTGCGAATACGATCGGCAGGAGGTACTGCACCGCTTGGGCGACTGTCTGGCCGCCCGGTACGAACAACTCGAGAAAGGGGATCGGGAGGCGCTGCAAGCCGACTACCGACGGCGGATGTACCGGCTCGGAGAGCGGCATCGGTACCGTTATCCCGACGGCCGGACAGTGGAGGCCGTGCTGCGGGGCGTGCGCCCTTCGGGAGAGCTGCTGCTGGAGCTGCCCGACGGCCGTACCGAAGGGTATCTGTTCCGGGAGATAGAGTTCGTTATCGAGGGGAAGCGGACGGCTCGAACGGACGGGACGGGCTGCGTGTTAAAAAAATAACAGGATAACGTTGGCCGAACGAAAAATAACCTTATATTTGCAATGATATTTTAGACCGCGAATAAATTTCATTTTAACCAATTCAAATACCGAAAATTATGAACGTACCTGCAAATCTGAAGTATTCCAATGACCACGAATGGTGCCGCGTAGAGGGCGGTGAGGCTTTTATCGGCATTACCGATTTCGCACAGAGCCAGTTGGGCGACATCGTATTCGTCGATGTTCCGACCGTCGGCGAAACCTTGTCCGCCGGTGACGTCTTCGGCTCGATCGAGGCCGTGAAGACCGTGAGCGACGCTTTCATTCCCGTCGGCGCCGAAGTGTTGGAGTTCAACCCTGCAGTGGATGCCGATCCCTCCATCGTGAACCGCGATCCCTACGGAGAGGGTTGGCTCGTCAAAGTGAAACTGACCGATCCCAAGGAGTGCGAGTCGCTGCTTACCGACGCGCAGTACAAAGAGTTGATCGGCTAATATTCGTTCGATGTAAATCGAACCCCGCAGCCTCCCGTTTTCGACGGGTGTCGGCAGGGAGTGTCAGGATGGAATCCGGCATCAAAAGATACCGTAACGTGAGTCCGACGTGTTCTGTTGTGACAGTATTTTTGTTTTACATCCGAAATCAATACGTCGGACTCGCCTTAAAACTATAACATTATGTCAAAGGTAACAGTTGTGGGCGCGGGCGCCGTGGGCGCTACTTGCGCCAATGTGATGGCTTGCCGCGAAGTGGCGAGCGAAGTGGTCCTCATCGACATCAAAGAGGGCCTGTCGGAGGGTAAGATGCTGGATATGTACCAGTGTTCTACGCTGATGGATTTCGATACGAAGCTCGTCGGCGTGACCAACGACTACAAGCAGACTGCCAACTCGGACGTGGTGGTGATCACCTCGGGTATTCCCCGCAAGCCGGGCATGACCCGCGAGGAGCTGATCGGCACCAACGCCAACATTATGAAAGGCGTGATCGAGAACGTGGTGAAATATTCGCCCCGCGCGATCATCATCGTGGTCGCCAACCCGATGGATACGCTGACTTATCTGGCGCTCAAGGCTTCGGGACTTCCCAAAAACCGGATTATCGGCATGGGTGGCGCCTTGGATTCGGCCCGTTTCAAATGTTACCTGGCGAAAGCCACCGGCGCCAACATCAACAACGTCGAGGATCTGATCTCCAGAACCGGCGAGGACATGATGAAGGTACGCAACATGGGCCGGAAATCGCTCGAAGAGGTTCAGAACAAGCTCGCGATGATGGGCCTGAGTCTGGCAAGCGACGATTCCGCAAACTCTAATAATTAAGCGATAACCTTTCAAAGAAGGAGGAAGTAACCCTATGTTTGGTACCAGAAAGCTCGGCAGAACCAGCGACCAGCGCAAGGCGATGCTCCGGGCTATGACCACATACCTGCTCGAAAACGGCAAGATGGAGACGACCTTTACCCGCGCGAAGGAAGTCCAGCCTGTCGTCGAGAAGATGATTACCCTTGGCAAGAAGAAGGGTCTGGCCAACTACCGCAAGGCTCTGTCTTATATCACCAAGGAAGACGTCGCGCACAAGCTGTTCGAGGAGATCGCTCCGAAGTACGCTGAGCGCAACGGCGGCTACACCCGCGTGACCCGCATCGGGCCCCGCC
>OHLI01001300.1_pt1 | contig 10014 bp, 10 predicted proteins | sample 1569051 | NCBI WGS metagenome assembly OHLI01 (sample SAMEA3879561, study PRJEB24766) | human gut metagenome | biome: human-associated habitat; feature: feces | place: USA | collected 1985/1987
CGGCGCCTGCAGCCCAAACCATTAATGCGCGCTTTATACATTGAGCCTTACATCGCTTGACAAGGGCACACAGCCCTTTGTCGTGTGCGATGGATAAGTAAAAGTCAAATTTTCCACTCAATCGAAACGTGTTCGTCGGTTGCGCGGATCTGTGAGATCAGGCCGTCGGCAACCTGCCGCCTGTCCTCGAAGTCAATTTCTTCCCATTGGTTCAGGTAGACCGACAGCCGCTCGATCTGCTCCGGGGACATGATTTCCGCCGACAGCGCCGCGATCTCTTTTGTCAGGGCTTGGCGGCGTGTGTCCAGCTCCTCGATTTTGCTGTTGGCATAGGACAGCAGCACCGCATTAGCCCCGGTCAAAGTATTCAGCAGCTTTTCAATCTCGTCCTCCACGCGGGCAAGCTCCATGTTCAGCGCGGTCAATTTGGGATTGACCGTTTCTCGCTTTGCCGTCAGCGTCTGGAACTCAGACAGCTTCTTGACCATCTCGCCGTACAGAAAACTTTCAAATTCCCGTGTACGAAGCGTCCCGCAGCCGTCACAGCTTTTACTGTCGGCCCGCTTGGAGCAGCGGAGATACTGAACGCCTGTCGGATTGCCGACGCTCATAAGCGCGTACCCGCAGCGGCCACACTTGACCTTTCCGGCAAGCCATGTGTTCTTTGCCTTGCGCCCGCCTTGGAACGTCTTGTTTGCCATGAGCTTCTTCCGGCAGCGCAGCCATGTATCAGACGATACCAGCCCCTCGCTGGGAGCCAGAACAAGTATCTGATCTTTCAGGTGCTTGTTTTTTCTTTCCTGCACGTCCCGGCCCTGATAGAGATAGCAGCCGTTTGTTCCGGCAAAGTCGGAAGCGTCATTGACAATCGCTGCGCCCTGGCTCTTGAAAAATTCGTACAGCTCCAAATCGGCCTGTGCGTAAACGGGGTTTCTTAAAAGCTGGGAAAGAAATGTACGGAACATGGATTTGCCATAAATTTTTATGTCATGTTCCTCGAAGTATCGGGTAATATCTCCGAAGGAGGTTTCCGGTTCAGCGTACATTTCAAACATCAGCCGAACATGGTCGGCGGCTACGGGGTCGGCAACCATTTTCTTTGTGCGGATACCCTCTACCACAGTAGGCTCTAACTGATAACCGTATGGTGCCTGTCCGCTCATGTGAAAGCCTTTCAGGCACCGTGAATAGTAGGCGTCTGTGACACGCTTCTGAATTGTCTCACGTTCAAGCTGGGCGAATACAATGCAGATATTCAGCATGGCCCGGCCCATCGGGGTCGAAGTATCAAACTTTTCTGTGGATGATACAAACTCCACATCATACTCTTGAAACAGCTCCATCATCGTTGCAAAGTCCAGAATAGAGCGGCTTATACGGTCCAGTTTATACACGATGACCCGCCTGACCTTTCCCTTGCGGATCTCGCCCAGCAGCTTTTGAAACTCCGGCCTGTCCGTATTTTTACCGGAATAGCCTTTGTCCTTGAATACCCGGCAGCTCCCACCTTTCAATTCATACTTGCAAAAGTCGATCTGACTTTCAATGCTGATACTGTCCTTGCGGTCTACTGACTGTCTTGCGTAAATACAATCTTCTCTGATAAATTCCATATTGGGCTCCTTTCCTTGTTGGAATGGAGCTACCAACCTTACAACTATATTATACCATCAGCAGCCCCGGACAACAATGTTGCGAATGATTAGGGAAATCTGTCCCCATATTTGCTGAACACCTCATAAAGACAACGCTCAATTTCTTTTTTGCGCTGTGCTTTCTCCTTCGGGGGAAGTACCGGCGTGAGGCTTTCCAGCACAATGATCTTCCCTTGAAATGCGACAGACTTTGTTTCTCGTTCATAAGTGACAGCTTGCGTCATTGAAAACCTCCTTTGCGAAAGTGCGTGTATATGCCTGCCTTTCCCACTTGTCCCGTGGGGAAATGTCAAAAGACGGCACCCAGCAGGTGCCGCCCTTTGAGCTTTCTCCACTTCGGGTCGATGTGACCCGAGGTCAGTAAGGACTGGAATGGTACTTTTCTTTGGCGTCCTCCACGCTGTTGAGGTCAAATACTTCATAAAGCTGCCCCACAACATGCCGTATATCTTTCTTTGAAAATCCGCAGTCCTCCATTGCCATAATGACATAACCACGGCAGGCGTCATTGCTCCATTCGTCCGGTTCCAAGCCGGGGATCATTCCAAACGCATTTCCCATAAAGTGCTCCTTTTTTGAAAAGATGGGGAGCCACGCCGGATCGGTTGGCCTATCATCAGACAGCATTGCCGGGGGCTCCCCATAGGTTTTCACTTCATTTCAGACACACCGGACGGGCATAGGCTTCATGCCCCATAGTATTTCAACTCTCCCCATTCTGATGGCAAGGCGTTCTCATTGCCTGCGACGGCTCACGGCTTGCAAGGCCGCTTCAACGCTCGGACTGTGACTAAACGCAAGTATCCGGGTTCTGCGCCTGTTCCGGTGGAGCCAGCCTTGCCCCACCTATGGCATGGACCTGTTCGCTCGCTCAGTTTTACAAAGACTGTATTCTCTGAAATCCGAGGTCATGGCGGGTCTGTCACACAGCGCGTTCCCCTTCGTATCCGGGTGTCTTTTTATTCAATTTTCAATCTGCATGAGGCTTGTCTGAACCTCGGGCCATTGTGACCCGAAGTGTTTTGCCTCTCATAAGCCATTTCATTTTCCGGCCTAAATCGGTACGCCTTACAAAGAATTTTTCAAAATTTTTTCTAAGCGCCGCAGACCTCGCTCGATTGCGACACGAACCACTTTTTCATGGACGCCCTCTGCCCGGGCAATGTCCTGTTTGGTCATGCCGAGAATGAAATGAGCATAAATCCGTTTTGCCTGTTTGTCCGGCAGACTGGAAATCGCTGCGTGAAGCTCCTGCATGGTCACTTTCCGCTCATACAGTTCATGGGGAGATAAGGCAACAAAGACAGCTTCATGCTCCAGCCCGTCATCCCGATCAAGGGAATAGTAGGCTTTGTGGCGGTATGTACGCAGCCGGTAGGCAGCCTCTTTACGATCAAACTCTTTGAACATTTCTGCAACTTCTTCCGATACTTCCATGAAGCAATCCGATGTATAGAATGGGTAATAGTCCCGCAAATTGATAATAGCCATATTGACCTCCGTTTCGGTTGTTGGTTGACGAGTGACCGAAACGAAGGCGGCGGGGAGCGGCACCGGGGAATGACTTCGGGCCAACATGACCCGAAGCAGCCCCATAAGAACACAAAAGCGCCCGGGCGGCATGAAGCCACACGGACGCATGAAATTACACATTCATTTATGTATTGTCTGATTTCACATTCATAACCAGACTGTCCCGGAGGGGGAGCTACGCTTTTTTTAGCTGGTGCAGATCATGGATACTGCGAAACAAAAAGAAGGACACGGCAAAATAACCTCCAATCGGCTACCGTGCCCCTGCAAGTCGTCATTGGTTTGTGTAGACGCAAAGAAACGGCGGCTCTGAAAATCAAAGCCGCCGTTTCAAATGGGCGTGTCAAATTGTCTGCTCTACGACGGCTTTTTTCTTTTGCCGTCGTGCGGCAGATCATTTCAATATTCGGTTGAAGTATCGTTATTCGGTGTTAAGTTCTACTAATACAACCTCTGGACGATTATTAAATCGGAATGGAATAATACTATTTCCAAGGCCGCGGCTAACAACCATATTTGTCTTTCCGTCTGTATAAAGGCCGGAATCATATTTAGGAAACAGCCCTTGATTGGGGGCAACGAGCCCCCCAATAAAAGGTAATCGAAACTGCCCTCCGTGTGCATGACCACATAAAACCAAATCAACACCACAGCATACATAGGTTTCAAATAACTCTGGCCGATGTGATAGCAGTATAGTGTAACTGTTTTCGTCATCAATAAGGCTATTCAATTTTGTGTTGACCATGGCTGGCGCTTCATTAAACATATCGCCCTTAATCGTAAAGTCAGAATCAGAAAGCCCGATAAGGGTAATCATTTCGTTGTTATGCACTAACTGTATTGCTTCATCTTCAAGGACAGTTACGCCAGACGCTTCAAGCCCTGTTTTGAATTGATCATAATGTGAGAAGTTAGCTTCGTGGTTTCCAGTTACAAAGTAGACAGGGGCTATTTGAACAGCTTGTTTTATAAAATCAAACGCAATCTCAATGTCTGTATGTCCAGCATCGATTAAATCTCCAGTTATCACAATAATATCCGGTTCGTGTTCAGACAGCAATTCTATCAATTCTGTATTGCTTTCTCCAAATTCAGCATTATGCAAGTCGGACACTTGTGCAATCCGAAAATTAGAAAAGGCAGATGCTATGCGATCGCTGGAGATATTAACCATACTTACCATCAATGCTGAATTGCCCCATATAGTATAGATTATCAAAACCAGCAGTATAGTTGTTAATACACAAATCTTCACCAATACTCTGGTGGAAAGGATTTTTTTCATTTTTTCCTCTCTTTCATCAACTTAATTATAAAAAAATCAGCTTACAAACAGGTGAATTTCAACTTACGAATTTGTAAGACAAAAGTGGGCGGCTTCTAAAGCCACCCGCTTCAAAAGTAGAATTACTGTGCGCTGATTGTATCAACAATGGACATATTGCGTATTCTCTTGATTGGCCCATGCACAGCCAGAATTACAGAGCTTACGACAATCAACAGAATAACAGCTACCTCTGGTAATGGAGGAGTCCAAGCATCCCCCCATCTATAACTTATCAACATTCCAAACAATAGCTTGTTACAAAACAGTCCCAACACCGTACCAACTACACCGCCGATTATGGTATAGGTGAAGGCTTCTGCAACAATCATTTTACTTAGCTGTCCCATGCTAACGCCGATGGCACGGAAAGCGCCATACTGTTTCAACCGTGCAGACACACTCATGGAAATACTATTGATTATGTTAAAAATTGTAATCATTGCAATTAGGACAAGGAATCCATAGATGAACAGCCAAAAACAATAGTAAGTTCCCATGGTACTGCTGTTACCCATGCGTTCATCAGCGAAAGTAAATGAGGAATCTACCATTTGGCGGATCACATAAACATCTTCGTCTGTTGTGCCTTTCACTAACTGCACATCAATAACCGTATATTTCGACTCGCCAGTAATTTGTTCAAATGTATCCTCTGAACAAATAATTGTTCCAACACCGGCGGCACTGTAAAACGGACAGTCGGACAACATTCCCACGATTTGGATTTCTTTACTTTGTCCGTTTGTATTCAACGATACAGTATCGCCTATTTGTATTGTGTTCTGCGAATTATAAACAATTAAGCCCGTCCCTAAATCAGTTTGCACAGATTCCAGAGAACCCTCTAATAAATAGTCCTTTGCCCAATCAAATTGATACTGCTCATAAGAGATTAAATCCATCTTTTTTTGAATACCGTTTGTGACAGATGGAACCTCGTATGCAAATTTTCTTCCATACGCTAAATCCACAACAGGATTTTCCTTTAGATCATCAAGTAATGCTTTGTCAATAGCACAGGCGTTATCAGGGCTTATGATAGATAAATCTGCTGTCCAAGGTTGGAGCGGTGTTAAGGTATGCTGCATGAACTCAACTGTTACAGAGAATGAAAGGAAAAGGATAATACTGAGAGCAAATGAACTTGTCATCAAAAACAGATTTTTCCGATTTGCTTTTGCATGATAAATTCCAAGTGCTGTATCAATCTTAAGCAGTTGTGTATTAGCAGCATTTCTTGCAGGCTCCAAGTCGTTTGCATTACCGGAAACCGCTGCCAACGGAGATACTTTTGCTGCTTTCTTTGCCGGAGAATAGGCAGCGAACAAAACCGTTACCAAGCCCACAACGATTCCTGCAAGAATACTTGGTACGCTAAATCCGAATGTAGGCATCGCTTTGAAAAATTCCGGACTTAGGAAACGCAAAATCGCACATAAGACCCAAATGACAACTATACCGATGGAAATACCCACAGGGATTGCCAAACGGCACCAACTAAGCGCCTCTTTCCGTACTAAGCGCATAACCTGTTTTGGTGTTGCACCGATACAGCGCATAAGGCCGAAAAATTCGGTACGCTGGGCTACATTGCTGTTCAGGCTGCTTGCAATCATCATAATACCAGCTAACATTACCAGTGCAAACAATACAGCCGCAGCCAAGTAAACCTGTAACAAAAAGGGAACGCGGCTTTGTCCAAGCAATCCAAGCAGATTGTTGTTGGAAGATATTTGTTCATTCGATAAATTGCATTGTTCTTTCAAATCTGCAATTTTCCCTTGTATATTTCTTGTGTTTGCAAATTGAGTAAAAAACATAATGCCGTAATCATTCGGCTCCCCGTCTGATACATTCGGATAAATCGCGCAGTAATCCTCTGTGTTCAAAATGATGCCGTAGGAGTCGCCACTCATGATCGAGGCAGTATTATTCATAAATCCTGATATGGTAAAATTCAGTTTATCGCCATCAGGAGTTTCTACGGCAATGGGATCACCAATCGCAACACCCATTATCTGCTTTGCATTTTCAGTCACCAACGCTTCATTACTTGTCTGTGGAAAAACACCTTCTTCAAGTTGGTCAGTCCAGATTTCAGTTATATAGCTTTCATCACAACCGCATATCGCTACATCTTTTCCACCCAAAGTGTAGCCTAAATCTCCACGATAATTGAGTACGCCATACGGTGAAAATACTTCAATATCAGGGCGTGAAGCAATAATTGCTGCTTCTTCATTGCTGATATTCTTAATGGCAATATGCCAATTCCCAGACTCCTGCTGTGCCTGCAAAATCTGACTGCGGATGAACATATCTGCCATTCCAAAAATAGTTGTAACCAGAAATACCGCCAGCACAATGCAGAAAATAGACATTCTGCTTTGCTTCTTGTGGATTTTTGCGGATATGGGAACAAGGTCAAGATAATGCTTCATTTGTTTTTCCTCCCAAATCCGTCAAAACGCCATCTGATACCCGGAACACCCGATCAACGGATGCAGTCAAATCCTTATTGTGGGTAATCATCAGGATTGTTTGCTGATAGCGACGGGACGCCTGCGTAAGCAGGGCGATAACATCCTGACTATTCTTGCTGTCCAGATTGCCAGTAGGTTCATCTGCCAGAATCAGTTTGGGCTTTGTGATTAACGCCCGGCCAATGGCAACACGCTGCTGCTGTCCGCCGGATAGTTGGCTCGGCAGGTGATGTCGACGCTCGGTAAGTCCCAAGAGTTCCAAAATTTCTTCTACTGCTGCCGGGTCTGGTTTGCGATAGTCCAAAAGAAGCGGAAACATGATATTCTGCTCCACATTCAGCTCGGAAACCAACTGAAAGGATTGGAAGATAAAGCCGATATTACGACGGCGGAAAATCGTGCGCTGTTCCTCTTTCATGGAAAACAGGTCTTGTTCATCAATCCAAATGTGGCCGGAAGTAGGGGTATCCAAAGCTCCAATACAGTTCAGTAATGTGCTTTTGCCAGAACCGGATTCACCCACAACGGCAGCAAATTCGCCTTTATCCAGGGAGAAGGAAACCTTCTTCAACGCTTCGACTTTCGCCTCACCCTTGCCATAAGTTTTACATAAATCTTGTACTTTCAATATTTCCATAGTCATCAGTACCTCCTTTCTCAAAAGGATAGCAAAAACAGCTTACAAGCAGGTGAATTTGACCTTACAGATCCGTAAGGAAAGATAGTGTAAACAGCGTACCTTTTCCGACTTCACTTTGTACGGAGATAACACCGTTTTGACCCTCAATAATGGACTTGGCAAGGGGAAGTCCCAGCCCGATTCCTTGTGTATCAAGGGAATGTTTGCTGCGATAAAAGCGTTTAAAGATATGGTAAATATCTTCCGGGACTATGCCGTTACCATTATCAGAAATAAAAATCCGAAACATAGCAGGAGTGCGCTCCCATGTAATACGGACAATACCGCCAGCTTGCGTGTGATCCAGTGCATTTTTTACAATGTTTCCAATCGCTTCACCTGTCCATTCCATGTCACAAATAAGCTGCTGATCACCATCGCCATCTATCTGAATCTGCTTGCTTTCGCTTTTAGCCCTTGTGGTTAGGTCATTGACTGAATGAGCTATCAGCTCGGACACACGGCAACTTTTTTTCTCAAAAATGATGTTTCCCGTATCCAGTCGGGTTATCTTCAACATGGATAAGATTAACTGCTCCATACGCTTTAGAGAAATACCCATCTTCGCCGCAAACTGTTTGACCGTTTCTGCATTTTCTGGCTCACTTTCAATGATCTCCTGATACATAGTGAGGGCTGCCAGAGGCGTTTTGAGCTGGTGAGATATATCGGATATGGTGTCTTTCAAAAACTCTTTTGCTTTACGTTCTGTTTCATTTTTGGATTGGAGCATAGTTGCAAGCTGTTCTATCGAAGAAAACACTTGGTAGATAGCCCCCTCATAATTCTGCGGTAAATGACAAGAGTAATCCCCGTTGATGTAATTTAGCAATATTTTGTCGGCCTGTTGATACAATCGCTTCCTTTTCCAGAAAAAAATAAATATTCCTATGGCAAGCACAAAGAGAAAAAATAGCACAGTGCATAGCATGGTGCAGAAAGCGGAACGCTGAAATTGATTGAAATAAGGCCGCATACTGCTTTCTGACTGTTTTCCCAAACCCGCAGTCGCTAATAATGACCTACCATCGTCACTGATGTCTGTGTTCGTAAAGGCAACTGCAACCACTTCTTTCGGAACACCCTGTTCCAAAAGTGAGGATGAAACCGCTTCATCATGTTTGAGCCATAGGACTTCCGCATCGTTCACCTGATAAATAGTCAAAACGGTTGCTGTACCTACAAACAGCAGAGCAAACAAAGTCAAAAATAGCAGGAACCCTTTAATCTGTCTATCTTGGTACAAACTCATATAGACACCTCTTTCCATTGGTAGCCGAACCCACGAATGGTTATAAGGTGTTCTGGATGGGACGGATTGGTTTCCACTTTTTCACGAAGCCGCCGTACATAGACGGACAGGGTATTATCATCAACAAAATTTCCTGTATCATCCCACAGCTCATTTAGAATGATGTCCCTTGTCACAACGCGATTTGCGTTTCTTACCAGCAGACAAAGCAAACGATATTCGGCGCTTGTCAAATCCAATGCTTTTCCCTTTAAGGTTGCACGGCTACCCAACAGATCAATGGTAATGTCGCCACATTCCATAGAAGTGTTTTTTTCGCTTTTGGAAACTCCGGCCCGACGCAACAGCGCCCGGATGCGGGAACACAATTCCCCCAGTTTGAAAGGCTTGGTGATATAATCGTCCCCACCGCTATCTAATCCACGAATTATGCTGACTTCTTCATCCGATGCAGTCAGGAATATAATCGGTATCTGCTGATTTTCTTTTCTTACTCTTTCGCATACATCAAATCCTGTTCCATCTGGCAGAGTAACATCCAAAATCAATAAATCGTATCGGTCGAGTTCGGATAAGTATTGTTTTGCTTCACATACTGTACGGGCAACTTCAACATCAAATTCATTCTTTTTCAAAGAGTAGACCAAGCCATCTATTAGACTGACATCATCCTCCAATAGCAATATTCTATTCATGTTTTAATTCCTTTCCTTGTTTTGTCCTCATATCCACAGGTTTCTCCGCGTCTTTCGGGATCAACCAGATTGTAGCCATCTTCACAGCGCCGGGAATACGGCCACCGGCGCAATAATAGTTTATCCGTCGAGGGGTCACGCCCCACTTTTCGGCAGCCTCTTTCAATGTCATATAGTCCATTTCGCACCTCCACAGGATATATTATTAGGGTTGAGCAAAACGCGCGTTTTGCAAAGTTGAGTCACAATATATAGAGCTCAAATGAGCTGGATAGTACTATTTAATGTATAGCCTTATGAGCAAATCGGAGTTTTGCTCAACCCTATATATTATAGTTCTCTGCCTCGAATAATACAAGTTAGAGCCTACACGGATGCGAAATAAAA
>OHLI01001308.1_pt1 | contig 9982 bp, 6 predicted proteins | sample 1569051 | NCBI WGS metagenome assembly OHLI01 (sample SAMEA3879561, study PRJEB24766) | human gut metagenome | biome: human-associated habitat; feature: feces | place: USA | collected 1985/1987
GTTGTTTGTTCAACAAAGTTTACCAGAAATTTTATCTGATCCGTGATCTCTCCCTGATGAGCCGTATCTACTGCGAGACTCCCGCCGGTAAATTTCCGATACAGCTTTTCCAACGGAATAAGATCATAGCCATCCGCGAGAAAATCAGCACTTTTGCAGCCGCGGTAAATTCGTTCTTTATACTTGATTTGTGAGTACTCATAAGCCACAAAGGGGTACTTAACGGTTGACTTGCCTAGCAGTGCGGAAACAATTGTTTCCGCTAGCCCCTCATACCCCATGTGGTCAGCCTTGTACCAGTATCCATAACATTTCCATTTCAACTGATTTCCCTTGGATGTATGGTTCAGCGTTTCTTGTGGCTCAAATTTGCTTAAATCAATTGCCAATTCGGCATTGCCGTCAGCATCGGTTGTCTGTTCGGGCAGCGTTTCAGAAACGGTTTTGACCGTCTGGTGTTTTTCACCGCGCAGCGGGTCGCGAAAAGTATAACCGGCATATTCGGGAAATGAAAAGACGGCAGGAAGGAGACGGAACTGCCCTTTGATTTTATGCCCGACGGCCGGATTGCCGTACAGATTTTGCAGATTGACCGCTGCCGTCAGCCGCCGGTCCGTTGACCAGCCGGAACGCGGCGCATTATCAAACCCTACTTTCATCCGCAGTGTGTCGGGCGTAAACTCTTCCACCTCAAAGGCAACCGAAGTAACCAGCGTAACATCGTTTCCGCTGCCGACCCGGTAAAGATACAGATTATATGTTCCGGTCGGTGCGGCGGCCGGAATGTCATAGCTCAGGCTCATCAGACCGTCGGCATCGGCTGTCAGACGTCTGGAGAAAACTTCATTGCCTTTGGAATTGGCGATATCCGCCCGCAGCGGCAGATTGGCGGGAACCTGCAAATCCGCCGAACGAACCATTAGGCCGAAAGAAGCCGTTTCGCCGGGGCGATAAACCCCGCGGTCAGAGAAGGCATAGCCGTTCAGGTGCTGCGGGTTATCCGGATTTTCATAAATGCCGTCAACGGCAAAGCGGGAAAAATCAAGCCGGCGGTCGAAACGTTGCAGGGGCAGAAAAGAAATGCTGTCTTTGTAAACCACTTTGTAAACAACCGGCGTTTTTTCATCTTTGAAAGCTTTATAATCGGGAAAAGAAGCTTCGCCGTTTTCATTGGTCGTCCGCGTCAGCACCGGCAGGCCGTTTTTGCCAAGCAGTTCAACCACGGCTCCCCTGACCGGTTTGCCGCTGACAATATCCGAAACAAACAAATCATGGCTGTTGTCAAGGTTGTCCTTAACGATAATCCCCAAATCGGTAACAACAATCAGGCGGCGGTCTTCCGCGCTGCTATACTGCTGTTTGCCCTCATGGCGGACGGCTTTGGCTTTAATCAAGAAAATTCCTTTCCGCCCCTGCAAATAAGGCTGCAAATCCAGCGACGAAAAGTTTTGTTCGGCAGGGTGAACCTGCTTGAGCGGCAAATCGCGCCGAAAAATTTCGGAAATGTTTTCTTCGGTAAAGTTATAACTGTTGAAACCCGGGCGGTCATAGCTGCCGTAGGTCTGCGTCATCAGGTGATTGAGTTCATCCGGGCGGATACGCGCCACTTCGACGTTCAGCGTATCGGCACCGCGGCTGACAAAAGAAACCGCAGGATTGCCGCGAAGGGGAATCAGCGAGCCGTCAAAAGCAATTTCAGCCTGCAGCGGATAAACCGGCGGAGTGAGATAAGAAACGTTTTCTTCGTTGAAAAGGTATCCTTCAACCGAATTCAGCCCTTTCTGCACCCGGACGGCCAGGCAATGTCCGCGCTGCGGGACGTCAATTTTAAAAGCAAAGTTTTTTGCAGCCTCGGCTGTCGGACTGACATTAATCAAAGGCAGCTTTTCGGCTCCGGCTTTTTCCCATGGCTTTGAGCCGGAACCGCTCCGCACTTTGCCGCAATCTTCGGGAAGCCGGTAAAAAGCCAGATGTTTTTCCAAATCGACCGGCTGAACCGCCGTAGAAAAATTAACAAAAACTATCTGCTCCGGGGCATCAGCCTTTTGTTCATTGGTGACAATGCGGCTGTTGACCGAGACCAGCTTAAACAAGGTGGATGAACTGGGAATCTTGACTTCAGCGGTCAAAATCCGGTCCAGCTTATCGGCATTATAGGCATTGCCAAGCTTTTTGCCGACCGTTATATTGACGAAGTCTTCTTTGGGGCCGATGACAAGCGGAGCAGACAGAATATGCAGCGTCCGGCCGGCGTCGGTCAGTTTATAGGTAAAGTCATAAGTTTTACCGCTGACGGTTTTAACCGACACATTGTCGCGGATGCTTTCAGGGTTCAGCGGATAGTCAAAACGGAAAGAGGCCGCCGCCTGTTTGATTTTAACGTCACGGGGATCTTCATAAAATTCGTCAGATAGCAGTTTGCCGTTAAAAGCCGGCGACTCGAAACTGAAATCGTAGTCTTTTATTTTCAAATCAGGATTAAACAGTTCGGGCGAGAGGCTGACCCGGAACCTGGTGCCGGGAATCCAGTCTTTTTCGGGCAGAAAACTCAGATAAGAATCGTTTTCGAACGTCCAGGTGCCGCGAATGGCCGGATAAACGGAAATGCCCCGGTCAAGCTTTTTACCCACCAAATCCATCCGGGCAGCCGGCTTATCAAAAATAACAGCAAGCGAAAGCGGCGTAATTTTGTCGTCATAAACCAGAGATTCCTCGGGAGCGCGAACTTCCGAAATGCTGACAGTCTGTGCGGGATTGTCGGTCAAACTGAAGCCGCGGTCAATCATAATATACCAAATTCTGCCGCCCAGAGCCAAGACCGCCAGTGAGACCAGAGAAGCAATCACGGTTTTCCGGGATAATATTTTCTTCAACATTCTGCGCTTCCTCCCTTGCCAATAATTTGATTTATCATAACAAACAGCCGGCATACTGCAAGTTTAAATTAAAACTTTCTTCCTTATATAATCATTTAATTAAAAAATTGCCAAGAGCACTTCGTTCTGCTATAATTAAAGTTAAGGTTCAACAAGGTTTGGTTTTGATTTCGTCATACTGCACAGCAGATACGGAAAGACCGGGTGTACGCATAATCCGCCCGGTCTTTTTCAGTTTTAATTATTCCGCGGCCGAAAATGTGCTTTTCGACCTTCGGACAAGAGATGCCGCCAACCGCAGAACCTGTCCGGCCAGACGGTATATCAACGGCAGCAGTGCGGCCGCAAGAAAAAAGCTTATCAGGCAGTGCGACAGAAAATGCTCGCCGCGCAGCATCTGATATCCCGAAGCGATACAGCCCAGGAAAAAGCCGAACAGCAATCCGTTTCTTTTTCCCCGCGGTGTTTGAAAAACATAATACAGAGACATCAGGGCAAAAGCTCCTGTCGGATGCCCGGCAGGAAAACAACGCGGCGGATGAACGGAATGAAACCAGGCGGGATACCGTTCAAACAAGTGGATATAAGGCGCAATACCGCTGTATATGGCCAATTGGTTCGGACAATATATCCGGGTTGCATCTTTCAGAAAAGCAACTGCCGACGGAATTATAATGGTTCCCAACACCAAAGCCAGCGCCCCTTGCCGATAAGGTTTCAAAAAAGAATATCCGTAAGAAGCCGCCGTTATGACTGCCGCAATGCTTCCCACTGCGGAAACAAAGGCTTTCATTCCGCCATAGAAAAGCGGGGACAGCTGCAAATGGCGTTCGTAAGAAATCAGCCAGGAGCGCTCATCGGCATTGAAAAAGGCATTGCTTATCAAAACGTCCCAATCGGTAAACTGCTCGGCGGCCAAAGTCAGCAGTATTCCCCCCACGGCCCAGAAAACAAGCGAATGTTTCATAATTACTTTTTGAGAAAATGTTTCCAATGAGAGGCGGACTGGTAGAAGGCGACGGCCTCGTCGAGGAGGGTTTGAACATGCGTGGATTGGGTTCCGGCGGGGAGGACGGCGTAATCGCGCACCGGTTTCAAGATGACGCCGGCGCCGTTTTTGACATAGCCGATTTTTTGGAAGTTGCTGACAAAAAAGCGGCTTTCGTAGTCGGGAGACAGCGCGTCCTGGCCGTAAAAGCGGCTTTCGTAGTCAAAGTTCAGCAGTCCGAGCAGGGTCGGCAGAACGTCGAGCTGGCTTACCGGCATATCTATCCGGCGGGCTTTCACCAGTTTCGGCGCATAGATTATCCAGGGAATATGATGTCCTTCGAGGTCGATTTCCTCGTCTCCGGCCGCGCCGGCCGTGTGGTCGGCCACAAATACGAATATCGTGTTGTCAAACCAGGGTTTGCTCTCAGCCCGGCGCAGAAATTCGCCGATGGCGTAGTCGGCATATTGCACGCCGCCTTCACGGCCGCCGGTCAGCGAAACTTTGCCGGACGGATAGGTGTAAGGGCGGTGGTTGGAAATCGTTAGCAGTAAGGTCAGGAACGGTTTGCCGGACGCATAAGATTTGTCGGCTTCTTTGATGACTTTGGCAAAGGTATCTTCATCGGCCGCGCCCCAGGCATTGGCAAAAGTGATTTCACCGTCGGCCCAGACCGTGCGGTCAACAACCCGGAAACCGTTGCCGCCGAGGAAGGCGTTCATATTGTCAAAATAACCGTAGCCGCCGTAAATCCATTTGTTGTCATACCCTTTTTCGGCAAAGACCGGGCCAAGGCCGTGAAGATTTTCGTTGCCGGGACGACGGACAATCGACTGGCCGGGAAGCGGCGGAATGCTCAGATTTACCGCTTCAATTCCGCGCACCGAACGGGTGCCCGAGGCATAAGTCCGGCTGAAAAACAGGCCTTCTTTGCTCAGGCGGTCAAGCGTGGGCGTGATAACCGGCTGGCCGGGATAGCGGTTCTCGGTGAGAAATTTGGAACTCATGCTTTCCATCAAAACGATGACGACATTGTGCTTTTGTTCGGCACGGGGCGAACGGATATGACGTTTGACGCTTTGGCCGGGTTCGGCAAAAACAATGCCGCGGCCGCCCAGCTTATTCTGCAAAATCCGCAGGTTTTGCGCCTCGTCGTGCATGATATAGAAATCTTTATAGGGGAGCTCGTTTTTCAGAAATGCGCTGAACAGGCTGTAAGTGCCTTCTTTGGCCAGCTCGTTGTTATAGCGGTTGGACGTTACCTCCAGGCGGCTGATGTCAACATTGTGATAGGCCAGCAGGCAGACAAGGGCGTAAACCGCGGTTGAGAACAGGCGGCGGCCGAAATGCGGCGATGCCGGCGCCGGAAAAAGAAAACGACGGCCGGCATAAACGATGACGGCGGTGAGCAGCAACAGCGCCGAGAGAATCCAGCCCATGGGATAAGATTCATTAATGTTGGCAATGACCTCGTGGGTATAAACCAGATAATCGACGGCAATGAAGTTAAAGGCCGATTGAAACTCGTCCCAGAAAACCCAGGAAGCGGCTTTTTCAAACAAAGTAAGAAAAACAAACAGAGCGAAAAGAGAACAGGTGACGGCACGGTCAACGCGTCCGTTGACGCGGGCGGAAGGGAGAAACAACAGGTAAAGGACATAGGGAATGACCATAAACAAAAACGACACCAGAGTGGTGAGCAGCAGAACGCCCAGAGTTTGAACCAACACCAGCGGGCGCAGGTCAAGTACCCCGAAATTGTTGATCAGCTGCAACAGCAGATACAGCCCCTCCGATATGACCGTTACCACAAAAAACGGTATCAGTCGGCGAACCGGGAAAGTGTTCATTTATATTCTCCTGTCGGACTTTTATTTTTTTGAAAAATCTAAATTATTCTTTGGTTTTTGGCAATACAAAAGCAAAGTTATACCCGTATTATTTTAAAACCTTAGGTTTAGATGTGTGATTTTCGTTTTCGTGTCATGTATTACGAATAGTTACGTTAAAAAAATAAAACCCCAGATTTTTTCGGGGTTTTATTGTTTGGTTAAATGGCTTCTTTGACGGCATTGATAGCATCGGCAATTTTTTCGCCGTTGGGGCCGCCGGCCTGAGCCATGTCAGGGCGACCGCCGCCGCCTTGTCCGCCGACTGTCTGAGAGGCAATGCGTACCAGGTCTATGGCTGAGTAACGACCGGTCAGATCTTTGGTGACGCCGACGACGATAGAGGCTTTGTCGTCTTTGTTGGAGGCGAGGACGACAATGCCGGAGCCCAGCTCGGGCGTGATTTCGTCAATGAAAGCTTTCAGCTCTTTGGGGTGAACATTGGGGATAGCACGGCCGACAAATTTGACTCCGTTGACCAGTTCGAAATTGTCCCGGTTGTCAGCAGCTTTGTTGCTGGCAAAACGTTTTTTTACTTCAAAGAGGTCGTTTTCCAATTTTTTCTTTTCGTCAAGGAGCTGTTTAATCCGGTTTTCCAAATCGTTCGGGTTGGTTTTCAGAATGTTGCTGGCTGCGTGGAGCTTGTCTTCGATATCCTGAACGAATTTTTCTGCTCCGCGGCCGGTCAGGCATTCCAGACGGCGGATGCCGGCGGCAACAGCGCTTTCGGATACAATGTTGAAATAACCGATATCGCCGGTTTCTTTGACGTGGGTTCCGCCGCAGAGTTCGCGGGAGAAGAGTTCTTTATCGTCGCCCATTGACACAACGCGGACTTCATCGCCGTATTTTCGCCAAACAAAGCCATGGCGCCGGATTTGATGGCATCTTCCTGCGACATCATGGTGGTGGTGACTTTATAGTTATGGCGAATGGCGTTATTGACGATATTTTCCACCTGGCGGATTTCCTCGGCGGTTACCTGTTTGGGGTGGGAAATGTCAAAGCGCATACGGTCAGGGCCGACTGCCGAGCCTTTTTGGGTGACATGCTCGCCGAGAACATCGCGCAAAGCCCGGTGCAGCAAGTGAGTAACCGAGTGGTTGGCGCAGATGTCTTTGCGGTTCTGCTCGTTAACGATAAAGGAGAGGTTGTCGCCGACTTTAACGGTTCCTTTGATCAATTTACAAAGGTGAGCGGAAATGCCGTCCAGTTTCTTTTTAACGTCGGTTACCTGAATTGTGACGCCGTCACCGCAGATGACGCCGGTATCGCCGACTTGTCCGCCCATTTCGGCATAAAACGGGGTTTGATTGGCAACCAGCCAGAACTCGCCGCTGCTGACGGCGTTAATGGCTTCGTTATTAACAACCAGTGCGGTTACCTGTCCGTCGGCGTGCAGTGTGGTATAGCCCAGAAATTCGGTTGCACCGAGTTTTTCCTGCAAGTCAAACCAGACTTTTTCGGTGCCGGCATCGCCGGAACCGGCCCAGTTTTTGCGGGCTTCGGCTTTTTGTTTGGCCATGGCTTCGTCAAAGCCTTTGGTATCGACTTTGATGTTTTTGCTCCGCAGCGCATCTTGCGTCAGGTCAAGCGGAAAGCCGTAAGTATCGTATAATTTGAAGGCAGTAGCACCGCTGAGTTCATCTCCTGCTTTAAGATTTACCGTTTCATCGTCAAGAATTTTCAGGCCTTTGTCGAGGGTGCGGATAAAGCGGGTTTCTTCGGCTTTAATGGTTTCGGTAATCAAAGCTTCGGCCCGGTATAGTTCGGGATAAGCTTCGCCCATTTCGCGTTGCAGAGAGGGCAGCAGTTTGTAGAGCATGGGGTCGCGGACGCCGAGCAGCTGAATGTGACGCATAGCGCGGCGCATAATCCGGCGCAGAACATAGCCGCGTCCTTCGTTGGAAGGCAAAACACCGTCGGCAATAAGAAATGCGGTTGAGCGCAGGTGGTCGGCAATAACGTTGTGAGATGCCTTTAACGGGCCGTTCGGGTCTGAGTTGGCCAGATTGGCGATGTCGGCGATCAGATTGCGGAAGAGGTCAATGTCGTAGTTGGAATGGACGCCCTGCAAAATGGCGGAAATACGTTCCAGTCCCATACCGGTATCGATACATTTCTGTTTCAACGGAATGCGGGAACCGTCGGGCAGGTCTTCAAACTGATCGAAAACGAGGTTCCAAATTTCAATCCAGCGGTCGCCGTCTTCTTCCGGCGTGCCGGGCAGGCCGCCCCAAACTTCGGGGCCGTGATCGTAAAAAATTTCAGAGCAGGGGCCGCACGGACCGGAGCCGTGCTCCCAGAAGTTGTCTTCCTTGCCCAGACGGACCATGTGGTCGGGGGCAACGCCCACCTTCTTGGTCCAGATGTCATAAGCCTCATCGTCCTCTTTGTAGACGGAGATGTGCAGCTTATCCTTCGGGATAGCCATCCACTCGTCGGAAGTCAGGAACTCCCATGCCCAGGGAATGACCTCTTCCTTGAAGTAATCCTGGAAGGAGAAGTTGCCCAGCATCTCAAAGAAGGTGCCGTGGCGGGCAGTGATGCCCACGCGCTCGATATCCGGGGTGCGGATGCACTTCTGGCAGGTGGTCACGCGGTGACGGGGCGGCTCTTCCTGAGCCAGAAACCACTTTTTCATGGGGGCCATGCCGCTGTTGATCAGCAGCAGGCTGGGGTCGTTCTTCGGCACCAGCGGGAAGCTGTCCAGACGCAGGTGGCCCTTGCTCTCAAAGAAGCTCAGGTACTTTTCACGCAGTTCATTCAAACCGGTCCATTGCATAGGTTTTCTCTCCTCAATCGTCTTTGGCGCTCAGGCGCCGTTTTTATGCTGTTATGGCAGAGGGGCGGCACGGAGAAAAAACAAAAAACAGCCCTCATCCCAAAAGGGACGAAGGCTGCTTGTGCATCAAACTCCGTGGTACCACCCAAATTGCAAAGGATAAAATGTGTCCCCTGCCGCTTTCGGCGCGTTAACGCTGCGCAGCGTCCGGTTTACATTCGCCGGAAGCTCCGGGGTGGCGCGAAATGATCCCGACCGGAGCACCTTACAGCCGTGGGCGCTCTCTCTGGACGGTGGTGTGTGCATTTCTGACCCCATCATTGCCATCTGTCATAATTTTACATTCCGCAAAGCAGACATAGCGTCCCTTCGCGTACAGCTAAATTATAGCATACGCAAAACGTTTGTCAACGGTTTTGAGCAAAATTTACGGCACCCAGATGCGGTCTGCACGGGTTATCTCGCCGTTTTGGATGGTCACGGTCGTGTTTCCTGCATTCCACCCATAAGCATCTTCTTCATTGCTCATTGCATCACAAACCGTCCGATCTCCCTTTACGATCACTGGGTCGGCTTCAAAGTCTGCTGCACCGTCCGATAGTTCGATATCGTCTGCCATAACAAGCTGCTTCACCACACCAACTTCATAATAAGCGGGAAAATCATCCCATGTCAGAGTCCGGTAGTGGTCATCCTCTTTGCATAAGTCAATACCACCTTCTTCTATTCCACCGTTGATGGTCACATAGTTGTTTTCTCTCTCAACGCTTTCCACTGTTAGGGCTGTAATTTCCTCTGTCCCGTTTAGATGTGTTATAATGGTATCTCCTTCGCTCAATGCTTCAATATCTGCGGCTGTGTACCGGTCATAGTCGTATACAACAGCATTGTTGATGGTATTCTTGCGTTCACCGACCCATACTTTATCGCTTTCAAAGCTGATGTGATAAGTGCCATCCGAAAGTGGGTCACTCAGTAAAACACCTTGCATTGGGTGTACTTCCGTTTTTTGCGCCTCCGAAGATGTCGTGCTTGCCGTGGAAGCCGCTGTGCTTCCAGCCGTGGAACTGGACGCCCCACAGCCCACCATTGTTATTCCAATAGCCAAAAGCACAGTAAGTGTCACTATTTTATGGTTCCATCTCATACGAAAACCTTCTTTCTCTTGCTTGACGGAACGTTTCCGTTCCGCTACAATAAAAACGAATCAAGAACCCATTCTATTGCAACTGATTTTAAGATAGAGAGGAATTTCCCGTGAAAATTTTAAAAGTAAAATGTCTTGCCCCCACCCGGCTGGACAATTATCTGACCCAGCAGTTCCCCGCCCTGACCCCGGGCCGCCTGAACAAGGCCCTGCGTGAAAACAAGATCAAGCTGAACGGCAAAAAGCAGCCCCTCTCCACCCGCGTCATGGCGGGCGATGAGATCAAACTCTTCATTC
>OHLI01001313.1_pt1 | contig 9954 bp, 8 predicted proteins | sample 1569051 | NCBI WGS metagenome assembly OHLI01 (sample SAMEA3879561, study PRJEB24766) | human gut metagenome | biome: human-associated habitat; feature: feces | place: USA | collected 1985/1987
TAAATATTATGAAAAAACCTCTTAATTCGATGGCGAATATAGCTGAAAGAATTGTCCTTTATGTGCACTATTTGATAGAATAAGTGGATTTTTTGTTAAATTCTCATTTAGCTGAAACCTTAAATGGTAAAAATTAGTTTTATAATTGCATTATTTCTTCATTTGTGTGCAAAAAAAGCTATGATTAATTTATTTGTTTGTATCTTTGCAAACTAATTTAACAATAAAGAAGGTATGAGTTACAATTTGTTGAAAGGAAAAAGAGGTATTATTTTTGGTGCATTGAACGAACAGTCTATCGCATGGAAAGTTGCTGAAAAGGCTGTAGAAGAAGGTGCGTCCATTACATTGTCCAATACTCCGGTAGCTGTCCGCATGGGAGAAGTTTCTGCTTTAGCTGAGAAACTGAATTGTGAGGTAATTCCGGCAGATGCAACCAGCGTAGAAGATTTGGAGAATGTTTTCAAACGTTCGATGGAAATATTGGGTGGAAAAATAGATTTCGTTCTGCATTCTATCGGTATGTCTCCTAACGTTCGTAAGAAACGTACTTATGATGACCTCGATTATGATATGTTGAGCAAGACTCTGGATATATCTGCCGTTTCGTTCCACAAAATGATTCAAGCTGCTAAAAAGCTGGATGCTATTGCGGAGTATGGTTCAATTCTGGCTTTGAGTTATGTGGCTGCGCAACGTACGTTCTACGGTTACAACGATATGGCAGATGCCAAGGCACTGCTGGAATCCATTGCCCGCAGCTTCGGTTATATCTACGGACGCGAACACCATGTACGTGTCAACACCATTTCCCAGTCTCCTACGATGACCACTGCCGGTTCCGGTGTGAAGGGTATGGACAAGCTGTTCGACTTCGCCAACCGCATGTCTCCTCTGGGCAATGCTTCTGCCGACGAGTGTGCAGACTACTGTATCGTGATGTTTTCCGACCTCACCCGCAAGGTCACTATGCAGAACTTGTTCCACGATGGAGGTTTCTCCAGCGTAGGTATGAGCCTTCGCGCCATGGCTACTTACGAGAAGGGACTGGATGAGTATAAGGACGAAAACGGAAATATCATTTACGGCTAATGGAACTCGCACTTTATCTTCTGCCGGTCACCTTGGGCGATACGCCCATTGAAACGGTGTTGCCTCCTTATAACAAGGAGATAATACTTGGAATCCGCCATTTCATCGTGGAGGATGTGCGCTCGGCACGCCGTTTTTTGAAAAAGGTGGACAAGGGAATAGATATTGATGCGCTGACATTCTATACGTTGAACAAGCATACGTCGCCCGAAGACATCTCCGGCTATCTGAAGCCGCTGGTGGAGGGGCATCCGATGGGCGTGATCTCCGAAGCCGGTTGTCCGGCTGTGGCCGACCCGGGAGCGGACGTAGTGGCTATTGCACAACGGAAAAACTTGAGAGTGGTCCCCTTGGTGGGGCCCTCTTCCATTATCCTCTCCGTCATGGGTTCCGGCTTCAACGGTCAGAGCTTTGCCTTCCATGGTTATCTTCCCATTGAACCGGCAGAGCGTGCCAAAAAGCTGAAAATGCTGGAACAACGCGTCTATAATGAACATCAGACTCAGCTTTTCATTGAAACGCCTTATCGCAATAATAAGATGATAGAGGATATTCTTCATAACTGCCGTCCGCAGACCAAGCTCTGCATTGCGGCGAACATTACTTGTGAAGGGGAGTATATCAAAACCAAGACCGTGAGGGAGTGGCAGGGCAAGACTCCCGACCTTTCTAAGATTCCTTGTATTTTTCTCTTGTATAAATAATAGCTTCCAGGTGCTCGAATTCATATTCCAGGCAACTGCTGAAGAAGTTCCGTCCCAGGTTGTGTTCCATTTGCTGGAATGTCCATAGCTTTCCCCCCTTGAAATTCTTATTGCATAGGATGGAGTCATCGTCCAGGTCTAGCGTGAAGAGATAGACCAGGCGGTTGGTGGCTTCATTCTCAAAATGATACATGAAGTTGAAGTGCAAATGGTCTAATGGGGCGGTGGGAAGCGTTTGTCGTAAAATTCTGTGTGCGCCTTGTTCCAATGTTTCTCCATATATCAGGTAACCCTCCATCAGCAAGTCGATTTTATCTTTCTCGAAAACGTTGCATTTGGGGCGGGGGAGGAGAAACAGCATGCTGTGTGAGGCAACGGCAATCCGGATGACCGGATTGATATAGTCGTTTTTCCGGTTGATGGCCTCTGAGGCGATGGCTTTCCCCATGACATCTCCTTTGGTGTTGACTATCGGTACGAAAACCGTGTGGTTCATCACTATATTGAAATAGAAAATGCCGAACTGATTGAACAGAATGCCTGATATAAAGACGAGGGGAGGCGCCACATAAAACAGAATGTGGCGGGTAGTGTCTCCCAAAGGGTAACTGACCAGAACCGCCAAGAAGATAATCAGAAAATGCAGCAGGCTTATGATAAGGATTACGCGTGCGGATACGATGGCGGCTTCTGCCCCTTGTGCAAAAAGTTGCTTGCAGCATTTCTGTGTCTGAGACATGTGGTAGTCCAGAAACCTTCTCCTATTGAGGTAGATGATGAACGGGGGGATGATGGCGCTGATTTCCAGCGTGAACGGAAGCATGAAACGGGGACAGTAGTTTACGAGGAATAGGGTTGTTACCGATAATAGCAGTAACATTCCGGTAGTACAGTAAAGTATGATTTGCGGAACATGCGTTCCTCTATGCCTCACCGAATAGATGCTAAACAAGAGTCCTACACCTGCACCGATGTAGATGGACATGTCCTGCGTTATAAACTCGCATAATATGATGGATATTATAACGGGGATGAATCCCAGCGACATATTGAATCTTGATGATAAAATTCTTTGATGGCTCATTATCCGTATTATGATTTTGTCGTTTACATCATAACAACTGGGAAATTTAAATGTTTCCTATTTTACTTCTTTTTTGTATAAAATGGATCTGTTTTTCCGCATGATAAGAGGAGCGTACCAATGGAGCGCTTTCCACTTGCTGAAACCCTTTTTTCAATCCTTTCTCTCTGTAGAGTGCAAATTGTTCGGGAGTAATATATGCTGCTACCGGATAATGCTTGTGTGTGGGTTGAAGGTATTGGCCTATGGTCAGTATGTGGCAGTCCACCCGGCGGAGGTCGTCCATCAGTTCTTCCACTTCTTCCGGAGTCTCGCCCAATCCCACCATAATGCCGGACTTGGTGGTAGTATTGCTTTCTGCAATTTGCCGCAACACTTCCAGGCTTGTTTCATACTTGGCGGCACTGCGTACGAGGGGGCTGATACGACGGACAGTCTCCATGTTGTGCGAAATGATTTCCGGTTGTGCATCGATGACTTGTGCCACGAGTTCCTTTCTTCCCTGGAAGTCGGGAATCAGCACTTCGACGGTGGTGTCAGGGTTGAGCCGCTTGATTTCCCGGATGGTACGTACCCAGTGCGACGCGCCTAAGTCGGGCAGGTCGTCACGGTCTACGGAGGTGACGACTGCATGGGAGAGTTTCATCAAGGCAATGGACTCTGCCACATGTGTAGGCTCATCGGCATCCAGTGGCAAGGGCTTCCCGCTTGCCGTGTTGCAGAACTTACAGCACCGGGTGCAGATATTTCCCCCAATCATGAAGGTTGCGGTGCCTTTCCCCCAACATTCCCCCATATTGGGGCAACGGCCGCTGCTACAGATGGTATGTAGGCAATGCGATTCGACAATGCGTTTGGTCTCGGTATAGCGCTCGTTGGCACCGATGCTTATTTTGAGCCACTCAGGCTTACGTACTCTTTCGGGCATTATTTCAATTCTTTGTTGAAGAAGTTGGTCAACCGCGTGTATAGGTGTAACCGGGTATTTCCTCCGTAGATACTGTGGTTGCGGTTGGTGTAAACCTGCATATCGAACTGTTTGCCGAGTTGTACCAGTTGTTCGGCATATTCGGCACAGTTCTGGAAGTGTACATTGTCGTCTGCCATGCCGTGTACCAGCAGCAGGTTGCCGTGAAGCTTGTCGGCACGGGTAAAGGTGGAACTGGCCTTATAGCCTTCGGCGTTTTCTTTCGGTGTGCGCATAAAGCGTTCGCCATAAACGGTGTCGTAGTAGTTCCAGTCGGTAACGGCAGCTACGGCTACTCCGGCCTTGAATACCGGTGTTCCTTCACTCATACTCATAATGGTCATGTATCCACCGTAACTCCATCCCCAGATTCCGATGCGTTTTTTGTCCACATAAGGCTGGTTGCCCATGTAGAGGGCGGTTTCCACCTGGTCTTTGGCTTCCTTGATACCCAGGTTCAGATAGGTGCATTTGGCGAATTCGGCACCACGTCCTCCGGTGCCACGCCCGTCTACGCAAACCACGATATAGCCTTGTGATGCCATGTAGGTTTCCCAGCTTACACTGAACTTGTCAAGCACTTGCTGTGAACCGGGGCCGCTGTACTGGTACATCAGTACCGGGTATTTCTTGCCGGCAGAGAAGTCGGCAGGTTTCATCATCCAGCCATTCAATGTGGTTCCGTCGGAAGTCTGGAAAGTGAAGAATTCCTTCCGTGGCATGTCATAGCCGCTGATTTCCTGCTTCAATGCCGCATTGTCCATCAGGGTGGCAAGAGTCTTGCCGGTATTGTCGTTCAGCGTAATGACGGTCGGAGTGTCCAGATTGGAATAACGGTTCATATAGTACTTCATGTTCGCACTGAACTGCGCACTGTTTGTTCCGGCTTGTGACGATAGTCTGGTCTTTTTACCTTTCCGGTCAATCTTGTAGATGGCACTGCGCATGGGGCTTTCCTCGTTGCTGCTGAAGTAGAAGCTTCCTTCTTCGGGGTCATAACCCAGGAACTCCTGCACTTCATATTGTCCGGCTGTCACTTGTTTCAGCAGATTGCCGCCTATGCTATACCAGTACAGATGGTTGTATCCGCTCTTTTCGCTGACAAAACTGAAATTTTCCGGATAGAAGACGATGTTGTCGAATACATTCTCGCGGATATAGGTATCGCTTTCATCACGCAGAGCCAGTTTGGCTACCGTGCTGCGAGGGTCGGCAAAGTATAGGTCGAACCGGTTCTGATGGCGGTTCAGTGTCATGACGGCAAGTTTGTTGGGGTCTTGGGTAAAGCGGATGCGGGGAATATAGCCGTCTGCATCTACCGGCACGTTTATCTTGCGGGTCACTTTCGACTTGATGTCGAAGGTGTGTACGGACACTTTGGAATTTACTTCTCCCGTTTTAGGATATTTGTAAGTATACTCTCCCGGATACTTCTCGAAAGGGGTGAAGTGGGGGGCTTGTCCGGCAAAAAGAGGGAAAGAGTAGGAGGGAACATCTTTCTCGTCGAAGCGGATGAAAGCCAGCATCTGGCTGTCGGCACTGAATTCCAGCGCACGGTTGAAGGAGAACTCCTCTTCGTAAACCCAGTCGGGGATGCCGTTCAGCACCTCGTTCTGTTTCCCGTCTTCCGTCACCTGGCTTTCGCTGTTGCCGTAGAGCAGTTTTACAAGGAAGATGTTGTTGTCGCGTACGAAAGCCACTTGATTGCCGTCCGGTGAAAATACGGGCACCTGCTGCGGGCCGCCGTCCGAAAGTTTTTCCACAATATTGTTGATTTTACCGTCCAGGTTGCGCTTCAGGCTGTAGATGTAATGCACAGCCGTATAGGAATGACGGTAGATGGGAGTTGTTTCGGTGGCAATGAGCAGCTTGCTGCCGTCCGGAGCAAAGCTGTAGCTGTCGAATGTCTTGAACGTGCATTCGCGTGCGGTAGCGGCATCAAACAGCACTTCCACGGGTTTTCCCGTTTTGAAGGAGTACTTGATGATTTGTGTCCTGTCCGCATTCATCTGCGAATAATGTTCCCCGTCTCCCGGGATGGGGATAACGCCGGAAATATTCTTCGGAGTGAACTTGCCCGATACGATTTCTTTCAAATCGAGCGCCTTGCCACTTTGGGCGAAACCTGCCAGCGTACAGAGGCAGAGGAGAAGTGCGATGCTTATCTGTTTCATATCTATCTTTTATGCTTATCTGTTTCCCTATTTTTTCTGGGGAACAAATATACAACAAAGGGAAGATTTATCGAAGCAGTGGGCCGATTTTATTCTTTTTGAACAGAAAAAGCCCGTCCTGCTTCTTGGGGGCGAAGCAGGGACGGGCCTCCGTCACTCATAGATGATGATTGGATGAGATGATGATTGGAATATCTTTCGTTACAAGCACTTGACTTTTCTTTGATATTCTGCAATGGCTGCATCCAGTCGTTCGTGGGCGGTTGTGTCACCCGGAACGTTGTGCGACGGATGGATGTACAAGTGTACGCCACGGTCGGCAAGGATTTCAGCAACGGTAGTGATGGTCATCCATACCATGGTGACGAAACTCAATGTAGACAGCGGGCCTACCTTGTCGAAGTGGTTCTTCAAAGGTACGGAGGCGTCTACCAGGGGAACGCAGGAATCCACTACGATATCTGCCAACTGGAAGAGGTTCTTTCCGCTGGAGTGACGGCTGGCCTTGTCGCCCGTTTCGCTGGCCGAACCGTATACGATAACTTTCATGCCGCGCTTCTTGGCTTCCAATGCCATGTCTATATTGACGGCATTGATACCGGTATGTGAGAAAATCCACATACAGTCTTTGGAATCAAAATCATAGTTCTTCATGATTTCTTGGCCGTAGCCTTCTGCCCGTTCCAGGAAGAGGAACTGATGAATACCCATCTGGCCGATAATCTGCGTGAAGAATGTCAGAGGCAATTCGCAAAGTGGGTGGAATCCTACAAAGCTGCCGATACGCGGATACATTTCTTCTACGGGAATTGTTGCGTGGCCGCAACCAAACGTGTGGACCCAACGACCGGCTTCGATGGAGTCTGCCATAACAGTGGCTGCTTTTTTGATGTTTTCCAACTGGGTAGCCTCCAGTTTTTCCATAATGCCATGGGCATTCTTTAACCATTCGAGTGCTAACATAACTTTTTTGTTTTTTAAGAAGTTAATAAATTTATTTGAGTGAGCGTTTATACAAAAGGAGCATGACGGCAAGTGAGGCAATCATCAGATAAGGATAAAGTCCGATGCCATTGGCGTATTGGGAAATCATGCCCATCAGGCCGTTCATTGCAGTCTGGCCGACGAGGGCTATGGCAAGCGCCACGCTGAATGCTGTTCCCGATAAGGACGGGTACCGGCTTCCAAGAATGCTGAGTATCACGGGATACGTGGCCGACAGCCCCATACCTACCAGCACCATGCCGACTGCCGCGCGTGCAAACCCCGGCGAGAACATAAGGAAACAGAAGCCTATGGCAGTGAGCGTAAGGCTGTAGGGCAGCACGGTTTCCGGTTTTATCTTCTTGAATATCGCAACCTGCACCATACGTGCCACGGTCAGTCCTGCTACCATGCAGGTCAGTGCAATCAATGCCTGATTGGCCGGAATATCCGTCATCTGCCCAAAGTAACTCGTGGACCAGTTGTTGCAGACACCCTCGATGCCGCTTTGGAAAAAAAGAATGAAGCTGAGTAGCAGTAAGCTGCTTTCTTTCAGCAGTCCCAATCCCTCTTTTACCGGGAAACCTTGCGCCTGCTTAGGGGCGGGGAAGCGTACGGGGATACAGAATATAATGCCCGCAAGCATCACTACGCCAATTCCCAGTAAGATGGTTTCGAATGAATAATGCCTGGAAAGGGAGCCCAGCAACATCGGTATGCCCAATGCGCCCAGTCCGTAGAACATGCCCAGAAAACTGAGGCGTGAGCCTTTTTCGGATTCTCCTGAGATGTCGGATACCAATGCATTGGTTTCTCCGTTGAGGATGCCTCCGCCCAGGCCGATGCCGACGATGGAAGCTTGCAGCAGTGGCACGCTTTCAAAGAAGGCAAGTCCTTCCATCCCCAGCAGTACGATGATGCAGCTGGGCACCAGCAGGGCTTTATGTCCGAACCGGTCTACGATGGGACCGAAAATCAGGGAACCGGCCAGCATGCCCAGAGGCAGGAAAGTGACCAGTGAGGTTGTCTGCAACCCGCTCAGATTCAGCTTGGCTATGAGGGATGGCAGCACTGCTCCCAATGTAATCATGGAGACTCCGAAGAAACACATCCCGATGCACGCTGCCGTGAATACGAGATTCTTGTGATAACTGTTACTCATACAAGTGATTTTTGATGGCAAGAAACGCTGCTCCTATCAGTCCGGCATTACCGGACAATTGAGAAGGTACAAATTCCACCTGCTTGATGCTGAGCGGTTGCGCCCATTTGCAGGCTTCCTTGTAAATGTCATCTATAAAGATACCGGCAGGGCCGAATACGCCTCCGCCCCAAATTATCTTCTGCGGGTTGAGCAGGCTGACCAGATTTGCGGAAGCCATGCCCCACATCTCGACAGCTTTGTGCAATACGGAGATGGCAATAGGGTCTTTTTCATTATAGGCACTGAACACATCATAGGCCGATATGCGACAGATGGGTTTCTGGCGCAGTTTTCCTTTATATGACTTGTTGGCGCGTACGGCATCGCGTACCCGTGCCCCGATACCATTGCCGGAAGCGTAATATTCGAAACATCCGCATGCGTCATACTCTTCCCGGTAGGGAGGTTGCAGGGCCATCCAGCCGGTGGCGCCGATAATGTCGTTGGCTCCGTGCAACACGTGCCCGTCGATGATGATGCCGGCACCGATACCGGTTCCCACGGCAATGAATATGGCACTGTGACATTCTTTGGCGGCACCTTGCCACATCTCTCCATACATATAGCAGGTACGGTCGCTGTCGATGTATATCTCGATGCCCGGAGGCGTTACACTGCGCAGCTCCTCATAGAGGGGGTAGTTGTCCCAGCCCGGTATGTTGGGGGCCCATACCCGGTTGGTTTGGGAGTAAACGATACCGGGGATGCAGACACCTATTCCGTCGACGTGTATACGGCTTCTGCGTGCTACGGTAAGAAGTTTGGCGAGGATATCCGCGGCGAGCTTGCCCACTTCGTGTCCGGTTCTTCCTTTCAGGAGCCGTTTGCGGTTAAACATCATGCTTCCGTCCGGAAAGAAAATGGCGCTGGCTATTTTTGTGCCGCCTATGTCCAATGCGATTGTTGCCATGGTGTTATAGTATTTATAGGTTGATTCATTAAGGTTGTATGCAAAGCTATGAATTTATTTCATTTTTGAGGTGTATAAACTGAGAAAATTGTGTGTAAAAAGAGTGTCTAATCACTAAATTGTGTTTAATGTAATTGCGCTTGGATGTACTCTTTCTCAATTAATTAGTTATATATCAGTGGATGAAACATTTTTTAGTGCAGGTGGAAATTCTTTGTTTTATGTTCGTTAACAAATCGGGTGGAAAGTATTCTTGTTTTTGCAGGTTCATCCCACAGAAAAATCCTATATTTGCCACTTACATAAGGAATATGTATGGAAACCAAATCTACGCTCTATAATGAGTTCCCTTTTTTTCTGAAGCGATATTTTCCCTATAAGGTACAGAAAATATCGCTGAATGCCGGTTTTACGTGCCCCAACCGGGATGGAAACAAAGGAGTCGGCGGTTGCACCTATTGCAACAACCAGACCTTCAACCCCGATTATTGCCGTACGGAGAAATCCATTACCCGCCAGCTGGAAGAGGGCAAGCAGTTCTTTGCACACAAATATCCGGAGATGAAGTATCTCGCCTATTTCCAGGCCTATACGCTTGTCTCACACCACGCTCTCACCGTGGCCGCGCATCATGGCGCCCGTAGGAAGCAACTTCCGTCAAAAGTCCTCATCATGCGACGGCGGACACCTGCGCTCGCGACTCACAGAACATTCACACGAGGGGATCAACGCCATCGGATGCGTCGGCGGTCTTGCAGAACCATCGTCTATAAGTATGACACAAAAAACAACAGAACGTGACATGACGGGAAATTTTCCGGATCCTGCAACCCGC
>OHLI01001314.1_pt1 | contig 9949 bp, 5 predicted proteins | sample 1569051 | NCBI WGS metagenome assembly OHLI01 (sample SAMEA3879561, study PRJEB24766) | human gut metagenome | biome: human-associated habitat; feature: feces | place: USA | collected 1985/1987
AGCTCCACAAACAGGAAGCAGCCCTTGCCGCAGCGAATCAGAAGCTGAAACAATTGACCGAAGATCAGAAAGTATCGGAGGACGAAACAGCCCGGCAGCGTGCCGCACGGGAGCAGCAGTTCAGAGACGAGCTTTATCGGGACCCGCTGACAGGAACTTACAACCGCCGCTATTACGAAGAAGTTGTCCGTAAATCCATCGGCCCGGCAGGGATCGCGCTGATGGATGTGGACGATTTCAAGATCTGCAACGATACCTATGGGCATTACGCCGGAGATATGGCACTGAAAACGGTGGCAAACACCATCCAGTCCTGCATCCGGGCGTCGGACCTGCTCATCCGCTATGGCGGAGACGAATTTCTGCTGGTGTTATCCGGCATTCCGGGAGACTTTTTGCAGACCAAACTGGAACAGATCCGCACCGCCGCGCAGATGGCATCTGTACCCGGCTATTCGCATTTCCGTATCTCGCTGAGCATTGGCGGAACGATACAGTCCCTCGCCGACCCTATGGAAAACATCGTTCGCCGGGCGGATTGGCTGATGTATCAGGCAAAGTGCCGCAAGAATGCCGTCACGGTGGAACTCCCCGAAAACGCGCTGACCGCGCAGGAAGAACTGGTGGAGGAGAAGCCGCAGATTCTTCTTGTGGATGACTCTGAAATGAACCGCATGATGCTGACAGAGATCCTGGGGGATAGTTACCACATTCTGGAAGCAGAAAACGGACGGGAATGCATGGAAAAATTGCAGGCAGAAGCCGGAAACATTGCACTGGTGCTGCTGGACATCAATATGCCCGTTATGGATGGCTTTGAAGTGCTGAAAGCCATGAATGCCAACCACACCATCGAGGATACCCCGGTCATCATGATCTCCAGCGAGGACTCCGACGCGGCGATCCGGCGCTCCTATGAACTGGGCGCGAGTGATTATGTCAACCGCCCCTTTGATGCTCGTATCGTGTACCGCCGCGTGACCAACACCATCAAGCTGTACGCCAAGCAGCGGCGGCTGGTGCAGATGGTCTCTGACCAGATCCGCGCCCGTGAGAATAATACGGATATGCTGGTGGGTGTACTGAGTCATATCGTAGAATTCCGCAACGGCGAAAGCGGCGCCCATGTGCGGCACATCCGTATCATCACAGAAATGCTGCTCCACCGTCTATTGGAGATCAGCAGCAACTACTCGATCACCGCGGAACAGCAGGATATGATCCCGCTGGCTTCTGCCCTGCACGACATCGGAAAAATCGGCATTGACGAAAAGATCCTTAATAAGCCCGGCAAGCTGACCCCGGAGGAATTCGAGGTCATGAAGACCCACAGTATGCTGGGAGCCAAGATGCTGCATGATCTGGATAATTTTGCAGAGCAGCCGCTGCTGCAAACGGCCTACGAGATCGCCCGCTGGCACCACGAACGCTGGGATGGGCGCGGCTACCCGGATGGGCTGAAGGGCGATGAGATCCCCATCAGCGCACAACTGGTCTCGCTGGCTGATGTGTACGATGCACTGACCAGCGAACGCTGCTACAAAAAAGCCTTCTCCCACGAAAAAGCCGTGCAGATGATCCTGAACAGCGAGTGCGGAGCGTTCAACCCGCTGCTGCTGCAATGCCTGACGGATATCCAAGCTGCCCTGAAAGAAGAATTACAGCAGCACAACTGAGCAATGGATGCAATAAAACAGGAGAACAAAAAGCCCAAATGAAACACAGAATCTCACGCCGTGCATTTCTGCACGGCTGCACGCTGCTGGCGGCATCTGCTGCCGTCGGCAGTCTGACTTCCTGCGGCGGAACGAACGCGAATGACAGCGGTCTTCCGCAGATCATTGTGGGGAGCGATACCTATCCGCCCTATATTTATCTGAACAATGACGGCGTTCCCGCCGGGATCGACGTGGAGATCGCCACCGAAGCGTTCCGCCGCATGGGGTATGCTGCCCGGTTTGAAACGATCGACTGGGAGCAGAAAACAAATCTTGTGGAAAGCGGCGCCATCGACTGCATCTGGGGCTGCTTTTCCATGCAGGGACGCGAAGAAATGTACCGCTGGGCGGGGCCTTACATGGTGAGCCGTCAGGTGGCTGCGGTGGATGCCGACAGCAGCATCCAGACACTTGGCGACCTTGCCGGCAAGACCATCGCCGTGCAGAGCACCGGCAAGCCGGAGGAGATCTTTCTCAGCGGCTCCGACCCGCGCATCCCGCAGACGGTGGAGGTGCTCAGCATCGAAAACCGCAGCGTGCAGTACGCGCTGCTGTCCTGCGGCTATGTGGATGCCATCGCCGCCCACGAGACAGGCATTCTGCAATACATGAAGGACAATTCCGTGGAGTTCCGCATTTTGGAGGAACCGCTGCTGGTCACCGGGCTGGGCATCGCCTTTGCCAAAAACGACACCCGCGGGCTGGACACCCAGCTGAACGCTGTTCTTGCGCAGATGCGCGCGGATGGCACGCTGGAGCGGATCGTTGGCCGATACCTTGAACATGCTTCGCAGTATCTGGAGGTGGACACCATTGGCGCGTAAAAACAGAACCACCCCGGATAAAAGGAGATGGACAGCCTATCTGATCATCGGCGTGCTCTTGATGGCCGGTGTTGTTTTTTTCTCCGGCTGGCGGGCAATGCGCACAGCAGAGGAACGCTTTTGCCAGACCCTTGAGTTTGTCAAATCCCAGTCCACCAGCTTTGAAAAGTACAACGATACCATCACGGCAAAGACACTCCGCCGCACGGCGGTATCGGTGCATCAGCTGGCACAGGACCCCGCACTCGACCTTTCCGACCCGCAGTGCCTGAACAAGCAGGCAGAGATGCTCTGGCTCACCGGTATTTCGGTTCTGGGACCGGACGGTACGCTCCTGTGCGAGTCCACGACCAACGGCATCGGCTATGACCGGTTTGGCGACCAGCTGAAAAATGACGCTGTTCTGGACGTTTTCTCTTACCCGCAAAAGACCTACCTGAAGCGGGTCCTGCTGGAGGATGGGTCTGCCGTGGATGTTGCGGCACACCGGGCAGAAAGCAAAGAGGTCATCCTGCTTGCCTACCGCTATACCCCGGCGGAATTTATAGAGGGAACGGCTCTATCCATCCAGAGCGTGCTGGACGGCTACCCGGCAGAAACCAGCGGCACATTATTCATCGTACAGAACAATCAGGTCATTGCCTCTAACCGCCCGGAGCTGATCGGGCAGGATGCTGCGGACAGTCCGCTGGTGCGGGAGATCCGCAAAGCCGGGGCTGCCAAAACGCTGACCCATACCCACGATTGGAACGGCTCCGGCTGCTATTTTGGAATGTACTGCCACGGAAGGTCTTTCGATCTCTACGCGTATACGGATGAAAAATCCGTCTTCCGTGAATCGTTTCCGTTGATTTTGATGGCGCTGGCCGGTTACATCCTGCTTGTAATGGTCCTTTGGGTGCTGCGCAGACGCTCCGTGCAGGAGATGGAGCAGCAGAAGAAAGAGCAGGAGAAGAAGTATCAGGCTCAGCTGGAGGAACAGAACCGCAAGCTGGAGATCGCGCTTCAGCACGAGGGGGCGGCAAACCGTGCCAAGCGGGAGTTCCTGTTCAATATGAGCCACGATATCCGCACCCCCATGAACGCCATCATCGGCTTCACCTCGCTGGCTGCGACCCATATTGATAATAAGGAACAGGTGCTGGACTACCTGAAAAAGATCTCTACCTCCAGCCAGCATCTGCTTTCCCTCATCAATGATGTGCTGGATATGAGCCGCATCGAGAGCGGAAAAGTAAAAATTGAAGAAAAAGCGGTGCATCTGCCGGACCTCGTCCACGATGTGCGCTCCATCATCCAACCCGATGTTTCGGCAAAGCGGCTGTCGCTTTTCATCGATACCATGGACGTGGAGAACGAGGACATCATCACCGACCCGATGCGGCTGAACCAGATCTTGCTGAACATTTTGTCCAACGCCATCAAGTTCACTCCCACAGGCGGTACGATCAGCATCCGCATTGCCCAGAAGAACGGTGCGCCCAAGGGCCGTGGCTGCTATGAGTTCCGCATCAAGGACAACGGCATCGGCATGAGCGAAGAGTTCCAGAAGCACATCTTTGAGGCGTTCAGCCGGGAGGAAAGCTCCACCGTCAGCGGCATTCAGGGTACCGGCCTGGGCATGTCCATCACCAAGAACATTGTGGACCTGATGGGCGGCACCATCGCCATTGAGAGCGAGCCGGGCAAGGGCAGCGAGTTCATCGTGAATCTCTGCTTTGCGCTCAGCGGACAAAAGGTGGAACTCAGGAAGCTCCCGCAGTTGGAAGGGCTGCGGGCACTGGTGGCGGACGACGATACCGACACCTGCCTGAGCGTCAGCACCATGCTGTCCAAGATCGGGATGCGGCCGGAGTGGACGATCTCCGGCAAGGAGGCGGTGATCCGCACCCGATACGCCCTGGAGCAGGGCGACGAATTCAGTGTCTACATCATCGACTGGCTGATCCCCGATATGAACGGCATCGAGATCGTGCGGCAGATCCGCAAGGTGATTGGAAAAAGCTGCCCCATCATCATCCTGACGGCCTACGACTGGGCAGATGTCGAAGAGGAAGCCCGCGCCGCCGGAGTGACCGCTTTCTGCGAAAAGCCGCTGTTCCTTTCCGAACTGCGCAGAGTGCTGGCAGAACCGTACGGTGCAGAGCCTGCCTGTAAGCCAGCGCAGCCAGCTGCCGCCGAGCTCAAGGAAAAGAAACTTTTGCTGGTGGAGGACAATCCCTTGAACCGCGAGCTCGCACTGGAGATCCTGAAGGAAGCGGGCTTTACGGTAGACACTGCTGAGGATGGCGAGATCGCTGTCCAGAAGATGAAGCAGGCGGCCTCCGGGCAGTACGATTTGATCTTAATGGACATCCAGATGCCCAAGATGGACGGTTACGAGGCGACACGGCAGATCCGTGCTCTGCCGGACGCTGCAAAGGCAGGCATTCCCATCTTTGCAATGACGGCAAATGCCTTTGAGGAAGACCGTCAGAACGCACTGCAGGCCGGTATGAACGGCCATATTGCAAAGCCGCTGGATATTCCGCACCTGCTGCAGGTCCTTGCAGATGTACTGAAATCATAACGGCTGCCAGCCGACAAAAGCAAAAGCACCCGCAGCAGGCTTCGCAGAGGCTCTTGACCTCTGGAAGCGAATGCTGCGGGTGCTTTATTTATTTTTTGTCTGACAGGCGTTTGGCTTACAGGATCTTGTGCAGCTCCTGCACAAGGTCGCCGATCACGATGGGCTTGGACAAAAAGCCGTTCATGCCGCTTTCCAATGCGTTGCGGCGGTCCTCGTCGAAGGCGTTGGCGGTCATGGCAAGGATCGGGAGCTTTGCCCGGGCAGGGTCATCCAGTGCGCGGATCTTCCGGGTGGCGGTATAGCCGTCCATCACCGGCATCTGCACATCCATCAGGATCATGTCATAATCGCCGGGCTTTACGCTGGCAAAGGCATCCACGATCTCCTGACCGTTGGGGTAAATTTTGCAGTGTGCGCCCTTGGATTCCAGCAGCAGCTCCAGGATCTCGGCGTTGATGGCATTATCCTCGGCGCAGAGAAACTTCATGCCGGACAGAGGAGAAGCGGTCTCTTCTTCCTCCGGGAGCACCTGTGCCTCTTGCACCGTATCTGCTTCGGCATCAATGGGAAATTCCAGCACGACCTCAAAGCGGGTGCCCTTGCCGGTGGTGCTCTCCACGTGGATGGTGCCGCCCATCAGGTCCACGATGCTCTTGGTGATGGCCATGCCAAGGCCGGTGCCCTGCACCTTGTTGGTGCCGGAGCGCTCCTCACGGGTAAAGGGGTCGAAAAGGGTCTTTTGGTAGTCCTCGCTCATGCCGATGCCGTCATCCTGCACCACAAAGCGGTACCGGGCGTAGTGCTCGTTCCGGGGCAGCTCTTCCACCTCAAACCGGATATGCCCGCCGGTGGGCGTATACTTGACCGCGTTGGAGAGGATGTTCATCAGCACCTGATTCAGACGGTTGGGGTCTGCCAGCACGTTTTTGTGCTGCATATTGGTGTTTACCGTAAAGGTCTGACGGCGCTGGCCTGCCTGCTGGCGGATGATGCTGTCCAGCTGGCGGATCTGTTGGGGCAGATTCATCTTTTCCACATTCAGGGTGGTCTTGCCGCTCTCGATGCGGCTCATATCCAGAATATTGTTGATGATGCCCAGCAGCAGCTGACCGGAAGTTTCCAGCTTGCCCAGATGTTCGGCCAGCTTTTCCAGCTGGTGCAGCTCGTTTTTCATCAGGGTGGTAATGCCGATGATGGCGTTCATGGGGGTGCGGATGTCGTGGCTCATGTTGGAGAGAAAGTCCGTCTTGGCCTTGCTGGCGCGCTCTGCGGATTGCAAAGCCTCTGCTGCAACGACCTGCGCCTGCCGCAGCTCATCATTTACCTGCGTCAGATGGATGTTGTATTGTTCCAGACGGAGGTTCGCTTCTTTTTCAGTCCGCAGCTCCTGCTGTTGCTTTTGCCGCAGGAGAAACCAGCCGACAAAAACTGTTATGACCGAGAACATCATCGCAATGACGATGATGATGACCATGACGATGTTGACCAGCTTCTGCGTATTCACGGCCACATATTCTGCCGGAACAAGGAACGCCAGTGTCCACTGGGCGTTTTCCATCTGCTTCAGGGCGTAGAAATACTCAGTCCCATCCAGCACGGCGTTGGAATAGCAGGAGCCTGTGCGGGTAAGCCGCTCCTTTGCCTCCGCAAAGGAAGAGCCGTGCAGATAGGACATCCGGGAGAGGACGGTGTATACGTTGTGTCCCTTCAGCAGCTCGGTGTCATTGGCGTTGAACAGCTTAAAGCCGTTGTTGTCCAGCACATAGACACTGTTGCTGTTTTCGTAGGCGTCACAGCGGAAATAATCGTTCAGCTGGGTCATGCTCTGGGAGATGCCAAAGTAGCGCAGGGTGATCTCGCCGATCTCGCTTTGCAGTGTGATGGGGGTGGAGAGCTGTTCCAGAAACACCATCCAGGAGTCGTCCTTGGTCAGCGAGTTGGAAACATAGCTGACCCGCTGCGGCGCGTTTTCCAGATAGTTCATTTCCCGCAGCAGACCCGTGCGGCCATACGCGGTATAATAATGTCCGGCAGAGTCCACGGCAATCAATTCGGTCTGTTTTTCATGGTAATTGGAAAGCTCCGACAGCTTTTTCAGATAGCGGTAGAGATCGGTATCGGTCTTTAGCGGGGTGTAGTACAAATAATTGCACTGCACATCCACCTCGTCCCAGTGGGTGTCGATGACATCCTCCAGATTGCGGAACATCTGGTGGGTGACCTCTTCCATCTGGCTCAGCCGCTCATGGTAGACAAGGTTCTGGATGTAGGTCTGGCTCATGACAAAAAGGGTCAGGAGCGACACGATGATGACAAAGCCGAAGCCACCAAACAGCTTTTTATAGATTTTGTTGTTCACATCCAGTATCTCCTGTCCGTTTTGTTTAAGGTGTACCCTAGCTCCATGCGGTATCTGCCCGGCTGATGGTGGTGTATGCGCCAAAGAAGGCTTTTGCGGCATCCATGCCCACCACACCGCTGTCGGTCACCGTTGCTTCGGCAGCCAACTGGTCGCTCACACCGCAGATTGCAACCTGATAGGTTTTGCCCGCCTCCGGCTGCACCGGGCTTACCAGCACATAGGGGTAGCCCTTGCCGTTGCCGTAGGCATCGTAACCAGAAGCCAGCAGTTCGCTGATCTGCTGGCCGGTCAGGGCAACGGTCTGGATGGTGCGGTTCCAGCCGGTGGGCAGGATGACCGAAAGGTCGTAAACCGTAATGCCCTTGGCGTACAGCTTGGCGGCTACGCCGTGGTGGTTCTGTTCGGGCGGGTTGCCGGGGATCCAGGTGCTCAGCGAGACCAGCGCAAGGTCGCTGCCGGTAGCCTGTGCAAAGCAGCGGCCCACCAGCATGGCGCAGTCCTGCTGCGAAAGCTCCTCCGTAACGGTAGTGATGACATCCGGGGTGTTGTTCACCACACTGTCCTGATCCTCGTCCATCTGACGGATCACATCCTCCATGGTGGCGTTGCCCTTCATGAAGTCCAGCATTTTAAGGCCGGTGGTCACGATGGTGTTTTCCCAGCCGGAATAGATAAAGGGCGCGGTGTTGCCTGCGTTCAGGGTATCGGCGATGTCGGCATAGTAGGTGCCGTCTGCCTTTGCACCCTTAATGGGCAGCAGGCTGCTTTTCAGCGTCGTTGCGGGCTGCAGAGCGCTGGTGCCTGCAACGGTGGAAAGCACACGCATCACCTTGAGCGCATCTTCCAGCTTCTGGGGGTTCTGTTTCAGCTTTTTATTCAGACCGTAGAAGCGGTTCACATTCAGCACAAAAACGTTCTGGGTGCCGTCCTCCGAGAGAAACGGCATCAGCCCGTATTTATCGGCGTTGCCGTCTGCCTCCACGATGCCGTTGGTGCCGCCCATCAGAAACAGGGTGTTGCCCTCGGCCATCCTCTGCCGGGTCACATTGTCGTCAAGAGCATCGCCGGAGTCGTTCAGCATCCCGATGTCCTTCCACTTCTGGACGTATGCCATTGCCTGCATCATGCCGGGGGTGTTGCTGACGTTTGCCTTGCCGGAAAGATAATCCTTCTGCCACAGTCTGCCGTCCAGTGTGCCAAGGAAATCGGCATCTGCAATGTTGCACAGATACTGGAAACCGTAGCCCGGATACTGGATCTGCGGCAGGCAGAGATCGACCCCGGCTTCCTTGGCCTTTGCAGCCAGTTCTTCCAGCTCAGCGAAAGAATTGGGCAGCTCCCAGCCGTATTTCTTCAGCAGGGTCTTGTTGTAGGTGATGCCGTAGCAGTTGTAGGTCGAGGGCAGCAGGTAGATGGCACCGTTGTCGAACACGTCCTGCAGACGGGACTCCACATAGTTATCCGTAAAATCGTAGCCGGAAAGGTCCAGCAGTTTGTCGGAGACCAGATCGATCTGGGGGTCGTAGTAGGTCAAGGTGCAGACGTCCGGCAGGTCACCTGCCGCAAACATATTCTGCAAACAGGTGGTGGTGTTATCGCCGCTGTAGGGCACGACCTCGATGTTCACTTCCGGGTAAACGCTGTGTACCTGCTCAATAAAGGCTTCTATCTCCTTATAAGGTGCCATAAAGGTGATGGCTTCGTGAGCAGCGTCTTTTTTAGCTGTTTCGGTCTTAGTGCCGCCGCAGGCGGTCAGTGCTGCCGCTGCCGCAGTAATGCCGCAGACCTGCAAAAACGAGCGGCGGGAGATCTTTTTCATCATATAAATATACTTTCTCACATTTTCGGAAAGCAATACTACACAGGTGCAGTAGCGCAGTGCTGCCTTAGCTATTCTTACACATCCCACAGGAACTCCGACGCTTGCGGCCTGTCCGCACGGGGTTTTGCGCCGAGTTTCCATAAAATGACAATATAATTGTACCATTGCGGCAAAGGCGTTTCAAGTTGATTTTGAACGTCTTGCAATATTTTGCATGAAAAATCTGGAAAGTTCTGAATTTCGCTGACTGGAAATAGACTGAAGTGACACATATCACGACCAGATGGACCGAAAAGGGGGATTCGATGGAAAAAACTCCTTTTATTCTGCACGAAAAATTTCGTTCGGACAACAACGAACAGCGCAAAGAACGGTTTCAAAAGGAATTTGAGCGATATATCATCGATGGATTGCTCAATGCCGTTCCTTCAAGATCCTGCGCCTGATGTGGCATCCCTGAATTTGAAGGAGGGATGCGTTATGCTGCGCATGGATGCTCGTGCACAAAAAGAAAGGTGCAAATCATGAAAGCAGCAATTTATTGCCGCCTGAGCAAAGAAGATGAAGATAAAATTGGCGAATCGGAGAGCATTCAGAATCAAAAGTCGATGCTGCTCCAGTACGCCATGGAAAAAGGGCTTGATATTTACCAGA
>OHLI01001316.1_pt1 | contig 9945 bp, 10 predicted proteins | sample 1569051 | NCBI WGS metagenome assembly OHLI01 (sample SAMEA3879561, study PRJEB24766) | human gut metagenome | biome: human-associated habitat; feature: feces | place: USA | collected 1985/1987
GATGCAGGCATCAGCCACGCCTTTGACAATCTCCGCCATCAGTTCCGGATCCAGTTTCCCCGTCGCGATATAATCCAGAAAGAAAAGCGGGCGCGCCCCCTGTACGAGAACATCATTAACACTCATCGCCACGCAGTCCTGCCCGATGGTATGATGTATCCCCATTTCAATGGCAAGACGCAGTTTCGTCCCTACACCGTCCGTGCCTGAAACAAGGATGGGATCTTCAGACAATTCGTCTTTCAGGCGGAACAGGCCGCCAAAGCCGCCCAGATCCCCCAGCACCCCTCTTGTATAGGTCGCCTGCACAGATTTTTTAATCAGTTCCACTTCTCTTTCTCCGGCGTCGATGTCCACGCCCGCTTCCGCGTAAGTCAGCCCCTTTTTCTTTTCGTCCATATGTCTCTCCTTATTCTTTCATACCGTCGAGTCCGCCGCCCGGAACCGGTTCGGGATAATCACCGTCAAAGCAGGCAAAACACATATCTTTGGCCCGTATGCGGGAAATGGATTCCGCCAGTCCTTTTTGCGACAGATAGTGCAGCTTATCGGCGCCAATCATTTTGCAGATTTCTTCTTCCGAATGGCTCGCGGCGACCAGCTGCCTCCGCTGTGCCGTATCAATGCCGAAGAAACAAGGGAATCTGACAGGAGGCGAACTGATGCACATTTTTATTTCCTTTGCGCCTGCATTCCGCAGCAAACGGATAATGATACCGCTTGTTGTTCCGCGGACAATGGAGTCATCCACAAGGATGATTCGTTTCCCCTTTACATTCATGACGATCGGATTCAGCTTCATCCGTACCGCCCGTTCCCTCTGTTTCTGCCCGGGCTGGATAAAAGTACGCCCCATGTACTTGTTTTTCAAAAGTCCTTCCACATAAGGAATGCCTGACGCATGGGAATACCCTAATGCCGCCACATTGCCCGAATCGGGGACGCTCATGACTACATCACCTTCATAATGCGTTTCTTCCCACAAATGGCGGCCCATAGACAGGCGTGCTTCATAGATATCCTGTCCGTTCATCACGGAATCGGGACGGGCAAAATAAATATACTCAAAGGCGCAGATCCCGAGGCGGGGCGCCTTTTTTCCATACATCGTGCTATGGACGCCGTCATCATCAATTCTTACAATTTCTCCGGGAAGGATATCGCGGACAAATTCCGCGTCAATCGCATCAAGAGCAGGCGTTTCCGAACAAAGTACATAACCGCTTTCTGTCTTGCCCAGCGCCATCGGACGATAGCCGAAGGGATCCCGGAATCCGTAAACTGCCCGATTGGTACACGCCACGACGGCATATGCACCGCGGATTTCATCCATGACGCCCTTGATCCTGTCCTCCATCACGGCTGCTCCCGCATGGGCAAGGAGTTTGATAATGATCTCCGTATCCATGGTGGTCTGGAAGGTAGATCCGCTTTGAAGGAGTCGGTTTCTGAGAACTTTTGTATTCACCAGATTCCCGTTGTGGGCAAGAGCCAAAGGCCCTTCCGCGCCTTCCAGCTGCAGCGGCTGGATATTGCTCGGAATAGAAGATCCCGTCGTGCTGTACCGCACATGGCCGATGCCTATGAAGCCTCCTTTTTCAGGAAGTTTGCGGAAGACTTCCGTGACAAGACCCATGCCGCGGAATGTTTCCATCGTATGCCCGTCGCTGACAGTTATTCCCGCGCTTTCCTGACCGCGGTGCTGCAAAGAAAAAATCCCGTAATATGTTTCAAGAGCAGCAGGCCGGTTTCTATCATAGATTGCAAAAACCCCGCATTCTTCATGAAACTTGTCATCGCAGGCAGCCATATTCCCGTCATCCACTTTCAGAATTTTTCTCCCGTGAGAAGTTCGTAGGCTTCCACATACTTGCCGATCGTCTTATCAATGATTTCCTGCGGCAGCACATCCCCCGGATTCTCTTTCAGGTAGTCGCGGACAAACTGTTTGTCATAAGACGGCTGCCCTTTCCCCGGTGCGTAACCGTCCAGCGGCCAGAAGCGTGAATTGTCAGGCGTCAGCATTTCATCACCGAGAACGATATTTCCTTCCTTATCCAGGCCGAATTCAAACTTAGTGTCCGCAATGATGATGCCTTTAGACAGCGCGTAATCGGCGCATTTCCTATACAGAGCAAGTGTTAAGTCACGAAGCCTTTCCATGTATTCCTTCCCTTTTCCCGGGAAAGTCCTTTCGATCCATTCCTCTCCTTCTTCCATGGAAATATTCATGTCATGCTCACCGGCAGGCGCTTTGGTAGAAGGAGTGAAAATCGCTTCAGGGAGCTTTTCACATTCCTCAAGCCCTTCCGGCAGACGGATACCGCAGATGGTGCCGTCTTTTTTGTAGCTTTCCCAGCCGGAACCTGTGATGTATCCGCGAACAATGCATTCTACAGGAATCATCTCCAGCTTTTGGGTTTTCATGCTGTTTCCATCAAATTCGGGTTTTCGGAAAAACACAGGCATATCCGCTGCGTCAATAGAAATCATATGGTTCGGCACCACGTCTTTTGTAAAATCAAACCAAAACTTGGACATCTTATTCAGCACTTCACCTTTTTTGGGAATCGGATTTTCCAAAATATTATCGAATGCGGAAATGCGGTCAGTGCAAACCATGATAAGGCTGTCGCCCAAATCATACAGTTCACGAACTTTCCCCGATTTAAAAGGCTTATATTCTTTCATCATACCCTCCCAGTCACCTATATAATTATTTCAATTCGTTCTGTAACTTTTCATCTTTACGATAAATTTCCGCAGCCATTTCTTCACGATATTCTTTATATTTTCTATAAAGATCTCTATCTGCTGCCGCACCGATTTCCACTGCCAGGTACGCCGCATTTTTAGCGCCGTCAATCGCCACTGTCGCCACAGGAATCCCCGACGGCATCTGGACAATGGAAAATAAAGCATCCATGCCGTCCAGCCTGGCTCCTGACAACGGTACACCGATAACAGGACGAAGTGTCATAGAAGCCACTACGCCGGGAAGCGCTGCTGCCATGCCTGCGCCGGCAATAAAGCAGGCTGCCCCCTTTTCTTCCTGTGCCAGAATAAATTCTTCCAGCTTCTTAGGTGTACGATGGGCAGATGCGATCGCCATATCATATGTCAAGCCGAAACCGCTTAAAACTTCTGCGGCTTTCTTCATGACCGGCAGATCGGAATCACTGCCCATGACAATACCTACATGCATAGTTTCCTCCTTGAACAAAAATAAAAGCCCCCTGCTTCCCATAACAAGCAGTGAGCCTATTGCACAATATTAAAATGACAGTCATAAATAAAAAAGGCATTCTCTTCCCGTTTGTCCAAAACGCAACCGGAATCAAGAAACCTGCCCATTTTTCCTCCTTTAATAAGAAAAGCCCGCCATAACCACACGGGTTCCGCTTACAATAGATTGTGACTGTATCTTTACATATTTTAATATTTCCATATTGCCTTGTCAATGAAAGTTAATCTGATAAAGTACTGATTTTATAAGGATTTTTTATTATAATTATTTTCTTATCATCAGCTTATACAGTTTTCTTATTTTTTAATAATTCATGCTTCTAATTTATGCTCTTGTCTTCCTGTCAGGAAAAAGAACGGTACTGCCGCTGCCTGCATAAGCGCCGATATTGCCGCCATCCATAAAATAGAAGCATCATATAAAATTCCTAAAAGAAAACTTCCAATAAACCAGGATACACCAAATCCTGTTTCAAAAATTCCATACCCCACCGCTCTTTCACGTTTAGGTACGATGGCAGCCACAGCCGCTTTCAGTGTAGACTCCTGCGCCCCCATACCGATTCCCCAAAGGAGAACGCCGGCATACAGCCAGCAGGAAGACGGTGCCATAAAGATAAAAAACACAAAAGGCATCGACAGCAATGTAGACCATGCGAGAGATACGGTACCGTACTTATCATAAAGCCAGCCGAAAAACAAAGCGGAAAACGCATCCGCCGCCATAGCTGCCGCATACAGCAGGGAAATTTCCGCTTCCCCTGCCAGCCCTGATTTCACCGCGTGCAGTGCCACTATCGGAAAATCAATAAAACCGAAGGCAAATAAAGCGGTTCCCACCATGTAAATTTTAAAACGGAAACCAAGATGTGCCTCTTTGGTTTCTTTAACTTCCGGCTCAAATTTTTCAGGATCGGGGAATTTTATTTTAGCTAAAATAACTGCTGCTATGCAGAGAAATGCCGGTATGCCAAGGAATAAAAAACTTTTCCCGTAAGCCGTTTCCATCCCCTGGCTTCCATAATAAGACAACACCCGGAAAATCAACACCGGCCCCAGGAATGCGCCAAACTGATCTAAAAACTCCTGAATGGCAAAACTTTTCCCGAGTCCTTCCCGGGATGCGGCATAAGAAAGAAGTGTACTCTTAGCAGGCTGCCGTATCGCTTTCCCCACCCGCCCCAAAATGATAAAGCATGCTGCCATCATCCAATTCCCATCAGGTACAAAAGCAAGACAGGGGATGGCAAGTACTGCCAGCGCATACCCGCCGACAGTCATAAACCAATATTTCCCGCTGCGGCTTGCAATGATACCGGTCACAAACCGAAGTCCGTATCCTACGAGCTCGCCGGCTCCCGATATACATCCCACCATTGCCGCAGATGCCCCCATCATCCCCAGGTACGCGCCAAAGATTCCACGCGCCCCTTCCTGCACCATGTCGGCAAATAAACTCACTACCCCCATCAGGCAGATAAAAACCATGGCTGATGAATTCTTTCTGACTGTCATTCCGCCTCCTTGCTACGCTTCCGGTTCCTCCAGCCCCAATTCCATTTCATACCCGGTAAGGATCCGTCCGAATTCTTCCTCCGTAAGTGCTTTCATAATCTCCCGGCGGAGTACGGTCGCCTTAGGAAGCCCATGGAAATATCGGCTCGCATGAGCCCGCATTTCCCGGACCGCGATTCTTTCCCCTTTCTCAACACACAATCCATGCAAATGTTTCCTTGCCATGGCAAGCCGTTCTTCCCAGCTCGGCCCGGGAAGAATCTCTCCTGTTTCCAGATATGTATTCACCGCCCCGAAAACCCAGGGGTTTCCCCATGCCGCACGGCCGATGGCAACTGCCGCACATCCGGTTTCCTCCATCAGTGCCTTTGCCGCAGGGCCGTCCCCCACATCCCCGTTTCCGATAACAGGAATACGGACGGCATCCACAACCTTTTTGATTTCTCTCCAGTCTGCCGTTCCCGTATAAAAATCTTCCCGTGTCCGTCCATGAACAGTAATGGCTGCCGCCCCTGCCGATTCCGCTGCTATTGCCAATTCTACGGCATTGATCGTATCTCGCGACCAGCCCAGACGCATTTTTACGGTAACAGGAATCTTCACCGCTGCCGCTACAGCTGAAATAATCTCCGCCGCCAGCGGCACATTTTTCATCAATGCTGAACCGTCGCCATTCTTTACGACCTTTTGCATGGGACACCCCATATTGATATCCACTATATCAGCGCCGGCCTTTTCCATCACTTTCGCCCCAAGTGCCATAACAGCAGGATCACTGCCAAAAATCTGGAGAGATACAGGGTGTTCTTCTTCCGCAATCTTCAGCATATCCTTCGTTTTCTCATTATGATAATAAAGCCCTTTCGCGCTCACCATTTCCGCCGTCGTAAGGGCAGCGCCCATCTTGCGGGCAATGACACGATACGCCAGGTCACTCACCCCCGCCATGGGGGCAAGCAGGGCAAACCCGTCCAGCTGTATATTTCCAATCCGTGGATATCCCATGCCTATTCCTTTACTGTCACAAATTGTTTGCAGTTATATTATATTATCATATTGCCAAACGGGGAAAGTCCATTTCTCCCGCTCTAATGAAATACTCTTTATACTTTGTTTACACCGCGCAAAAACGGCAGCCCCTTATCAATCGGATCTGCCGTTCCTTTTTCTTCAATGTCGTTCAGAGCGGACGCAAGAATGCCTTATGAGAAAGCAGGGAAGCGGTAATGTGACACTAAGCGAAGAATCTGTCACTCTGATGACGTCTTACCGATTCCCTCACCATAGTAGCAGATCCTTCACATTCGCTTCGGATGACGATTAACGTTTCCCTCATTATGACGCTTTTTCCTCCAATCGTCATTCTGAGCGGAGGCAAGAATGCTGTATGAGAAAGCAGGAAAGCGGCAATGTGACACTGAGCGAAGAATCTGTCACTCTGATGATGTCTCACCGGCTTTTATATCGCGGTAACGGCTTCCAGCTTATAAACTCCGTCTTTATTTCTTTAATTCTTTCAGGTTGTCCAGAAGGTTTCTGTGGTACCACTTTTCCGACAGTTTGGCAATCGTACCGTCATCAGTAAGTTTTTTCAGCGCCGCGTCAATTTCCGCTGCCAGTTTTTCTTCTTTCTTATTGACAATAACAACGATTTCATTGACTTTAATCGGCTTGCCTACTGTCACAATTTCAATCCCCATCGCTTTTGCTGTTTCTTCCACACCGAAGTTATCCGGGTATACCATGAAATCATACTGGCCGGTCTTAAGGGACTGCAGGCGATCCGCCACGGTAAGTCCGTCCTGAATTGGTACTTCTTTCATGATATTGTCATGGGCAGCGTTCCAGTCGGTGAGGACTTTATAAATGCCGCCGTTCGGTGTATTAGGTACCTGTTTGCCATTCTTTACCGCATCTTCCAGATTGGAAAATTTATTCTGATTCTCTTTCAGTACATAAATCATGACGGAACTTGCACCTATGGGCGTGTTCGGAACGATATAGTCCTTTTCGCGGCGGGGTGTCCTGTAATAACCGCCGGAAGCGACTTTCGCATCGCCCGATTCCATCATGACGTCCTGCGTTTCAGGCGGAACTGCTTTAATATCCAGCGTATAATCTTTCAGATTCTTGTTCACTTCCTGCCATATATCATATTCAAATCCCTGGATTTTTCCATCTTCATCCTGCCAGGCAATCGGCCGCTCCGTGCTGGATACGACTAATTTTACTGCTGTTTTATTTCCCGCATCCGCCGCTTTCGGCGTGTCTTTCTTTTCACCGCCGCAGCCGGCGAAAGCGCCTATAATTATTGCGGAAGCAGCTAATGCAGAAATAATTTTCAAACTTTTTCTCATGATGTAATCCTCCTTTAAATACAATTGAATTACTGTTTTTTGTAAAACTGATGAAACGCGGGCGAAGAAATTCCAATAAAGAGGAGACAGCTGTAAAATCCCCATTTCATATTGTCCAGTTCTCTGGCGGTCAATCTGCCCATCTTCATCATCCTTTCCGTAAATAAAAAATCTCCCGCCCATATAGGACGAGAGACCCGTGATTCCACCTAATTTTGTGCATATGTCACCACACACACCTCATCGGGTACCGGGAAAAATCCTCTATACCCTGACTCTGTATCGGGAGTACCCGGGAAGATCTACTGCACGTTCGATCCGCCGGACTCAGAAATGCACTTCAGCACCCTATCCGTATCCGCTTGCACTCTCCGGACTCGCTTTGCCGTATTCGGACTGCCTACTCTTTTCTTCATTGCCTTAAGTTGTCCCTTACTCTACCATCAATATTCCATTCTGTCAACAAAAAATCAATTATTCCACACGGAGTACCCTGAAATGTCTGTCATCTTTCCTTTTCACCGCGCTTCCCGGACCATGTCCGACAGCGACTCCCAGAAGCGGATAAACGCCTTCCGGCAAATTCATCTTTTTGATATATTCCGCATTTTCACCTAAATGACGGATAAAGCCGAAGAGAATAACAGACCCCAGCCCCAATTCCGCGGCTTTAAGATGGATATGCTCCGCAATGATTCCCGCATCATACCGCATGAGATAATCCACCGCTTCCTTCGTGCGGCAGATCAGAAACAGCAGGGGCGCGCCAAAAAGCGGATCCCCGCCTCCGGTTTCTTCCTTTTCTTCTTTTGCAATAAGGCCAAGTATTTCCCTGTCTCTTACTACGACAAGATTGTATCCGCCGTCATTATGTTTTCCCACGGATGAAGCCATGGCCGCGTCAAGCATGGCTTTTTCATCTTCCTGTGAAACGATTTCCTTTGTATAGCGGCGGACAGATTTGCGCAAAGCGAGCACTTCATCAAATTCCATAATCATTCCTCCTTTAGCTTGCTGTTTTTATTATGACAGACCGGAGACATTTTTTCTATGAAAACATGTACCGTACAGTAAGCATTTCAGTTTTTTCAAACATCGGTTTGACATTTCAAATTTATCATGCTACCATGACTTTAAATTGAGCAGAAATGCGGAAAGGAAGTACCACGATGGACTATCAGGCACGTGCAATGGTGATTTGCTGTAACATGGCATGTTGCTGTCATGTCCGTTTTGCGTGCGCTCCTTTTTATACACTTTCTGTCAATGATATGACTAACTGAATGGCAGGAACGGATCAGCGGGAAGCGCAGGCTTCCCGTTTTTATTTTGGATATTTTCCATCAGATTGCCGCCAAAAAGAAAAGGCGGCGCTATTCTAAAGGAGCTTATCTTGGATATTGATTTTATGATGAAATACGCTCCCCTTTTCGCAAAGGCGGCATGGACGACACTTGGCATCGGCGCAGCCGGTATTTTTCTTTCTTTTCTTGCTGGACTTGTCATCAGTGTGATCCGATACAGGAAAATCCCTTTTCTTCTTCCCCTTTCCACGGCGTATGTGGAACTGTCAAGGAATACGCCTCTCTTGGTCCAGCTTTTTTTCCTCTACTTCGGCCTTCCGAAGGCAGGCATCCATATTTCCGGTGAAACCTGCGCCGCCGCAGGGCTCACTTTCCTTGGCGGAAGCTACATGGCGGAAGCCCTCCGAAGCGGGATTGAGTCTGTGTCCGTCTCTCAATATGAATCGGCAGCCGCCCTCGGCCTTACGGAGCATCAGATTTTCCGTTTCGTAGTTCTCCCGCAGGCTTTTACCGTTTCCCTTCCGCCTCTCTGCGCAAACATCTTATTTCTTATCAAAGAAACCTCTGTTTTCAGCGTCTGCGCAGTGCCTGACCTGATGTACATCGCCAAAGACCTCATCGGGCTTTACTATAAGACCGATGAAACTCTCTGGATGCTCGTCATTTCCTATCTCATCATCCTTCTCCCTATTTCGGCGGGAGCGTCATTACTGGAAAGGAGGCTCCGTCATGGACCATACAGGGATACGGATCCTGCTTGAGGGCAGCAACGGTTTGCGCCTTCTTTCCGGATTGTGGACGACCGTGGAAATATCCCTTCTTTCCGTAATCGGCTCCGTGATTTTCGGCCTTTTCACCGGTCTTTTCATGACACTCCAAAACAGAGCGGCAAAACTTATTTCCCGCTTTTACCTGGAGTTTATCCGCATCATGCCGCAGATGGTGCTGCTGTTCCTCGTTTACTTCGGCACCACCCGTGCCTTTGGGTGGAATCTTTCCGGCGAGACGGCATCCATCATCGTGTTTGTGCTGTGGGGCACCGCAGAAATGAGCGACCTTGTGCGCGGTGCGCTGATCGCCATTCCGAAGCACCAGTATGAGAGCGCCGAGGCCCTTGGCATGAGCCGTGCGCAGACCTACTGGTACATCATCATTCCGCAGACGGTGCGCCGCCTGATCCCGCTGTCCATCAACCTGATCACCCGTATGATCAAGACCACCAGCCTGGTGCTCATGATCGGCGTGGTGGAAATGCTGAAGGTGGCACAGCAGATCATTGAGGCCAATCGTATGAGCAGTCCCAATGCTGCGTTCGGAGTATTCCTTGTGGTATTTGTTCTGTATTTCTTCGCCTGCTGGCCCTTCAGTGTTCTGGCCAGAGTGCTGGAGAAAAAGTGGAATTAGAAATGGAATCGGAGTCGGAATGAGAATGGAGTGAAAACATGGCAGAGACATTGTTGAAAATAGAGAACCTGACAAAAGAATACGAAGGACAGAAGATTCTCGATGGAATCCATCTGGAA
>OHLI01001322.1_pt1 | contig 9928 bp, 6 predicted proteins | sample 1569051 | NCBI WGS metagenome assembly OHLI01 (sample SAMEA3879561, study PRJEB24766) | human gut metagenome | biome: human-associated habitat; feature: feces | place: USA | collected 1985/1987
AGAATCCCCCCGCAGATGACACAGGCCGCTTGTCTGCCCCTGCACGCGCATGACTGTGCGGCCGTACTGCCGCTGCGGGCCGACGCGGTTGAGATTCACGCCCGTGACGCTCGAATCCCAGAGGTAGCTGCCGAGCGTGCTGGGGCTGATCGGCGATGTGAAGCGCACCTGGCCGGTCTGCGCGTCGCGGCGGAAAAGCGTCAGCCTGTCAGCTGCCGTGGAGATAGTTTCCTGCAGATGATCGGACCATTCCGCGCGGTCATAAGTATCTGACGGAAACAGAGCAGCAATCAAGCCGATCAAAAGCGCCAGCGGCGCGGCCAGCAGTCTTGCCAGCAGCGTCAGCACCGCGCCGGAGGCGCACATCAGCAGAACGCTCTTTTTGAGCATATTTTTCAGCTCGGCATAGTTCTGTGCGCCGTAATGGAAGCCGACGATAGGCGCGCAGCCGATAGAATAGCCGATGTCGATGGCAATGAAAATGAACTGCACGTACATAAGGACGCCGTAGGCCGAAACGCCGTCCTCGCCGATGTATTTGAGCAGCTGGAAGTTGTAGAGCATGCTCACCAGCGACGAGGAGATATTGCTCATCAGCTCGGATGAACCGTTGCCGCAGGCGGCCAGGATGGGCCGGAGGCGCAGCCGGGTGGGGGACAGGCGCAGCAGGCTGCTGTTGGGGCGCAGGAAGTACACCAGCGGCAGCACGCCGCCCACGCACTGGCTCAGGCCGGTGGCAATGGCCGCGCCGGCTACGCCCCATTTGAACACGGCGATGAACAGGGCGTCCAGCACCATGTTGGTCAGGCCCGCCGCCACCGTGACCTTCAGGCCCAGCTTGGGCTTTTCCGCCGCAATGAAAAAGCTCTGGAACACGTTTTGCAGCATGAAGGCAAACGTAAAGCCGGTAATGATGCGGCCGTACAGCACGCAGTCGTCCATCATGGCGTCGGTGGCGCCCAAAAAGCGGGAGACGGGGCGCATGAAGATAATGCCGCCGGCGGACAGGACGATGCCCAGCGCCAGCGTGAACAGCACCATCATGGAGAACGTCCTGTTGGCGGTGTCCGGGTCGCCCTCGCCCAGTATTTTGGAGACAAGCGCCGTGCCGCCTGTGCCGATCATGAAGCCCATACCGCCCAGAATCATAACGAAGGGCATCACCAGGTTCACCGAGGCGAAGGCGGTCTTGCCCACGAAGTTGGACACGAACAGACCGTCCACCACGCCGTAGATGGAGGTGAACACCATCATGACGATGGACGGCAGCGTGAAGCGCAGCAGCTTGGAATAGGAGAAGTGGTCGGATAAGCGGATGTTTTTAGCCATAAAATGCTCCTGTATGCAGTAATGGCCTGCCTCGCGGCAGGCATAAAATGGAACGTATAACATCGCAAAATGAAAGGACACACGAAGTGTGTCCTTTCATTTTGTGGTGACCCGTACCGGATTCGAACCGATGTTAAAGGCGTGAGAGGCCTCTGTCTTAACCACTTGACCAACGGGCCGTATAGAAAATCACCGGCGATTAGGTCGGTGATCCTCTCGTGGTACACCTTCAGGGACTCGAACCCTGGACACCCTGATTAAGAGTCAGGTGCTCTACCAACTGAGCTAAAGGTGCATAACGATTTAGCATCGTTATTATAGACGATGATTTCCCGTTTTGCAAGACTTTTTTTGCGTATCACGGCAATTTTTTTCAAAGCGCGGCCTATATGGACAGAAACGGCAGAATATCGCTTTCCAAACCGCTGCGTTTGTGGTATGATGCAGGTCTATATCAAAAGGGGACGGGATGCGAAGTGCAGTACGGACAGGTGGTGCGGGCGCGGTTTCTGGCGCGGCCCAACCGCTTTATCGCCCACGCGGCGCTGGAGAGCGGCGAGACGGTGGTGTGCCATGTGAAGAACACGGGGCGCTGCCGGGAGCTGCTGACGCCGGAGGCCGTGGTATATCTGGAGCGGGCGGCCAACCCCCACCGAAAAACGGCGTATGACCTGATCGCGGTGGAGAAGGGCGGCAGGCTCATCAATATGGACGCGCAGGCGCCCAACCGCGCCTTCGCGGAGTGGGCGCGGACCTTCGACCCGGCGGCGGAGACGGTAAAGCCGGAGTTCGTGTTCGGCCAGTCCCGGCTGGACTTCTGCCTGGCGGGGCGGGAGGGACTGCATCTGGTGGAGGTCAAGGGCGTGACGCTGGAGGACGGCGGCCATGCCCGCTTTCCCGACGCGCCTACGGAGCGGGGCGTCAGGCACCTGCACGAGCTGATGCGGGCGGTGGAGCTGGGACACCGCGCCACGGCGTTCTTCGTCGTCCAGATGGAGGACGTGACGGATTTTGCTCCCAACGACGAGACCCACCCGGCCTTCGGCGCGGCGCTGCCGCGGGGGTGCAGGTGGCGGCGTACAGCTGCCGCGTGACGCCGGACAGCATGACCATCCACCGGCCTGTGCCGGTGATCCTGTGAGGAGAGATGGATATGACGTTTCTGGAGATATTTCTGGTGGCCATCGGCCTGAGCATGGACGCCTTTGCGGTGGCCATCTGCAAGGGACTGGCCATGCCGCAGATCAACAAAAAACAGACCCTGCTCATCGGGGCGTATTTCGGCGTGTTTCAGGCGCTGATGCCGCTGGCGGGCTGGCTGCTGGGCTCCCAGTTCGCCGGCTATGTGACGCAGCTGGCGCCGTGGATCGCCTTTGTGCTGCTGGCGTGGATCGGCGGCAGCATGATCCGGGAGAGCCTGTCCAAAAACGAGGAGGACGGGAAGCCGGAGCCGGCGGAGCTGCGGCACCGGGAGCTTCTCATGCTGGCCATCGCCACCAGCATCGACGCGCTGGCGGTGGGCGTCAGCTTCTCCATGGTAGAGCTGTCTGTCTCCATCGGCACGGCGGCGGCGCTCATCGGCTGCATCACCTTTGTCATCTCGGTGGGCGGCGTGTTTGTGGGCCATATTTTCGGCGCCAAGTATAAAAACCGGGCGGAGTTCGTGGGCGGCGCCATTCTGGTGCTCATCGGCCTGAAGATCCTTCTGGAGCATTTCGGCGTGCTGTAAAAAGGCGTATATTGCGGGAGGGTGCGTATCGGCGCGCCCTCCTTTTTCATGCACCGAGATTTTACACAGATTTTACAAGATGCTTACCGTGGATTTGACATTGGCGTGTTATCCTGCGGATGGTCAGAAATGTGTAAAATAAGGAGAGCGTGATATGAGTATTTTCGATGTGCTGACGATGATCGGCGGACTCTGCCTGTTCCTGTTCGGCATGGATCTGATGGGGCAGGCGCTGGAGCGCCGGGCCGGCGGGCGGCTGCGGACGCTGCTGGACAAAATGACCGGCCGGGTCATGACCGGCTTTCTGACGGGTATGGCCATTACCGCTGTGATCCAAAGCTCGTCGGCCACCACCGTGATGGTAGTGGGCTTCGTCAACTCCGGCCTGATGACGCTGCGGCAGGCCATCAACGTTATCATGGGCGCCAACGTGGGCACCACCGTGACGGCGTGGCTGCTGAGTCTGGCGGGCATCAGCAGCGGCAATGTGTGGATCGATCTGCTCAAGCCCACCTCCTTTACGCCGGTGCTGGCGCTGGTGGGCATCGTCCTCTATATGTCCTGCAAGAGCGGCAAGAGAAAGGATACCGGCGTGATCCTGCTGGGCTTCGCCACGCTGATGTTCGGCATGGACACCATGAGCGGCGCGGTGGCGGGGCTGAAGGATGTTCCCGCCTTCGCCCAGCTGTTCGTCGCCTTTAAGAACCCGGTGCTGGGCGTGCTGGCGGGCGCGGTGCTGACGGGCATCATCCAGTCCAGCTCCGCCTCCGTGGGTATTTTGCAGGCGCTGGCGGTCACGGGGCAGGTCAGCTATGCCGCCGCCATCCCCATCATCATGGGGCAGAATATCGGCACCTGCGTCACCGCGCTGCTGTCCTCCGTGGGGACGAATAAAAACGCCAAGCGCGCCGCTGTGGTGCATCTGATGTTCAACGTCATCGGCGTGGTGGTGCTGCTAACGGCGTTCTGCATCGTCAAGGCGGTTTTCGCCCCCGCGATTCTCCAAGCGTCCGCCACCATGTACGGTATCGCCGTGGCCCACTCCTGCTTCAACGTGATCTGCACGGCGATTCTGCTGCCCTGCGGCGGCCTGCTGGAAAAGCTGGCGGTGCGCCTTGTGCCGGATGGCCCGCGGGAGATGGCGGAGCAGCCGGTGGAACTGGACGAGCGCCTGCTGGCCACGCCGCCGCTGGCTTTGCAGCAATGCCGCGCCGTGGCGGAGGAGATGGCCGCCTGCGCGGCGGAGGCGCTGAACCGCGGACTGGACGCCTTTTCCGCCTACACGCCGGAGCTGGCCGGCAAGGACGCCACCTTCCGCATCAAGGTACACGAGATCACCCGCCGCTCCATGCCCACGCTGGACGACGCATTTGCCAAGGCGCAGGGCTTTGAGGAGCTGTCCCAGCTGCGCCGCGCCGTGATGGAGCAGGCGGTGGCAAAAAAGCAGACGGAGGCCGCCGAGCAGTTCGCCAACGACCTGATCGCGCAGGTGCTGGACGGCATGGAGGTGCAGCTGCCTGACGCCATGGTGGAAAACCAGCTGGATGGTCTGATCCAGGAGCTGCGAGGCCACCTGCAAAGCCAGAACGTGGAGCTGGAGCAGTATCTGGAGGCCAGCGGCGCGTCCATGGAGGAGCTGCGCGCCCACGCCCGGGAGCAGGCCGTCTCCGCCGCCCGCTTTGAGCTGGCCATGACGGAGATCGCCCGTCTGGAGGGCATCGACGTGACCGACGCGGAGGTGGAGCAGAAGTACAATGAGCTGTCCGCCCAGTATCAGCTCTCCGCCGATCTGCTGCGCCAGCAGCTGCCGCCCATGCGTCTGCGCCACGACCTGAAGCTGGCCCGCGCGCAGGCCGTCATCGTGGACACCGCCCGCCGCAAATAAGCTGACCTATACAGAAAAAGGGAGCCACAGGCTGCACAGCCTGCGGCTCCCTTTTTCGTATGGTTTTTACGACGCCCGGTTCACCGCGCCGAAATACCAGCCGCCCAGTCCGTCGGACACGGCGCTCAGCACCTTATCCCGGATCACATAGGGTCTCGTCCGGCTGTACAGCGGGATGATGTTGCTGTTTTCCAGCAGCAGCTGCTCCGCGTCCTTCAGATAGGCGTCCCGCACCTCCGGCGAGGTGCTGCCCGCCGCGATCTGCATCAGGATGTCGTAGGCGTTGAGATACTGCATCCCGTAGTTCCGCATATCGCTGCTGCGCCACGGATCCAGATAGGCCGATGCGTCGTTGTAGGACGCGGTCATCTCCATCAGCGCCAGCACAAATTCGCCGCTGCTCAGCCGCGCCTTCATCTCATTGCGTTCCACGCCCTTTAGCTGCACCTTGACGCCCAGCTTGTTCTCCCACGTCTTCTGGAGCTGCTGGGCCACCTGTGCCAGCGCCGAATCGTTGTCGTACAGCAGCGACACTGTGTCCAGTGCGCCCAGTGTCGTGGTGTTGGTAAAGCCCGCCTGCCGCAGCAGCGCCAGCGCGCCCTGACACCGCTCCTCATACGTCGCCGGGTCGTTGTCGATCAGCGGGCCGTTGACCGTGCGGAAGTCCTCCCCCGCATCGGTGCGGACGCCGTAGGGTACCAAGCCCTCCGCCCCGTGGCAGTCCTGTCCCATGGTCTGTGCCGCCGTCTCCCGGTCGATGACCAGACTCAGCGCCCGCCGCAGCTCCGGATGTCCCATGCTGGTAGCCATCTGGTTCACCAGCAGGATGCCCACGGTGGGGTCGCCCTCCCGCGGGGCGTCCTCGCCGCCGGCGCCGATGACGATATCCGCCTTACCGGCGCTGGCCTCCGCCTCCTCGCGGCTTTGCAGCATCAGGTCGATGCGATCCTGGCCCAGACGCTTCGCGTCGTAGTAGGCCGGCCGTATCCGCAGCGTCAGGCGCGTCGCATCGCTCCATGCGCCGCTGCGCTCATAGGGGCCGTTGCCCGCAAACCACAGGCTGCTGCTGGCCCAATCATCGTGGGCCGTGACCGCCTTCTCCTGCACTGGCATGGTGGCTGTCGCCGTGCAGACGCTGTCGATAAAGTAGGAGCAGCAGCCGTCGAGCGTCACCACCAGCGTGTGGTCGTCCGGCGCCGTCACCGCCAGCGCCGACGTGTCGCCCAGTATCGCCTTCTCATACCCCGCCACCATGGACAGGGCGTCCGCGTTGGGGCTGTCCGTCTCCGGATCCACCAGCCGCCGCCACGCATACACGAAGTCGTGGGCGGTCACGGCGCTGCCGTCCGTCCACTTGGCGTCCGTCCGCAGCTGGAACGTATAGGTCACAGAGCCGTCTGCCGCCGTCTCCTGCGTATAGCTGCGCGCCACGGCGTGTACCGCCGTGCCGTCCGGCCCGAGCTTCATCAGATTTTCAAATACATGCCGCACCACCGTGCGCTCCGCCGCCGTGGTCGCCATGGCCGGGTCGATGGTACGCACCGCGCCTGTCATGACCACAGACAGTCGCTTTTCATCGTTGGGATCCTCGCCGCAGGCCGCCAGCAGCAGTGTCATGCACAGAGCCAGCAGCAGCGCCGCCATTCGCTTCCAGATCTTCATAAGACCACTCCTCCGTGGGGTAGATTTTGTGCCATTATATCTGTTTTTGCGCAAAAAGTAAAGCCGCCCGCAGACGGCTTTACACTTTCTTCATTTTACCAGCAGCTGGGCGATCTGCACGGCGTTGGTGGCGGCGCCCTTACGCACCTGATCGCCGCAGCACCAGATATTCAGGCCGTTTTCGCTGGTCAGATCGTCCCGGATGCGGCCCACGAACACCAGATCCTGGTCGCTGGTATCCAGCGGCATGGGATAGCGCTTGTTGGCCAGATCGTCCACCAGACGGCACCCCGGTGCCGCCGCGATCAGCTGCCGCGCCCGCTCCACGGAGATCTTCTCCCACGTCCGCACCACGAGAGATACGCTGTGGCTGCGCACCACCGGTACCCGGACACAGGTGCAGCTCACCTTCAGTTCCGGCAGGTGCATGATCTTTCGTCCCTCATTTTGCAGCTTCATCTCCTCGGAGGTGTAGCCGTCAAACGCCTCGCCGCCGATCTGGGGGATGACGTTGTAGGCGATCTGGTACTGGAACACCTTGGGCTCGATCTGCTGTCCCAGCCCCAGCGCCTCCACCTCGTTCATCAGCTCGATGGGGCCGCCTGCGCCTGCACCGGACACCGCCTGATAGCTGGAGGCAACGATGCTCTCGATGGGGCTGTCCTGATTCAGGGCGTTGATGGCCACCAGCGACACGATGGTGGTGCAGTTGGGGTTGGCGATGATGCCCTTGTGCTTTTTCACGTCCTCCGGGTTGATCTCCGGCACCACCAGCGGCACATTGGGATCCATGCGGAAGGCGCTGGAGTTGTCCACGAACACGGCGCCTGCGCGGACGATGGCCGGAGCGAACCGCTTGGCGATATCGTTCTCCGCCGCGCCCAACACGATGTCCATCCCCGCAAAGGCCTGGTCGCAGGCCAGCTCCACGGTGATATCCCGTCCCTTCCACGGCAGCACCTCTCCCGCCGAGCGCGCCGACGCCAGCAGGTGCAGCTCCGACACGGGGAAGTCCCGCTCCGCCAGCACCTTCATCATCTCGCGGCCCACCGCGCCGGTGGCGCCCAGGATCGCTACTTTATACTGTTTCATGGATATATCCTCCTTATTTCACAAAGCTGTCGTACAGGACGCGGATGGCTCTCTCAAAGTCCGGCCCGTCCACGCCCACGATGATATTCAGTTCCTCCGGCCCTTGGGTGATCATGCGGATGTTGATGCCGTTCTCGCCCAGCTTGCCGAAGATCTTGCCGGAGGAGCCGGGCTGGAATGCCATCTTCCGGCCCACCGCCGCTACGATGGCCATGCCGTCGATGATATGCAGACTGTCGGGCCGTATCTCCTTTTCCACGTCGCCCACGGCCTGATAGAGATAAGGCGCGGCCTTGCCCGCCTCCACCACCAGCGAAACGCTGTCGATGCCGGAGGGCAGATACTCCACATTGATGTTGTACCGCTCCAACACGCGGCGGACCGTCCCCGGCTCGGAGGACATCCCGTTTTTCGTCAGGGTGATGACGGTGAAGCCCTTCTTCCCGGCGATGCCGGTGATCATACTGCCGGAGGCGCGCTCCGTCTCCGACTCGTCAAAGCTCTCCCGGATCATGGTGCCGGGGTGCTCCGGCTGGTTGGTGTTGCGGATATTCAGCGGGATGTTCTTCTCCCGCACCGGTGACACCGTCCCCTCGTGGAGCACCTGCGCCCCGATGTAGCTCAGCTCCCGCAGCTCCGCGTAGGTGATACGCTCGATGGGCTTGGGGTCCTTTACGATCTTGGGGTCGGCCATCAGGAAGCCGGACACGTCCGTCCAGTTCTCGTACACATCGGCGTCCAGCGCTGCCGCCGCCAGCGCACCGGTGATGTCGCTGCCGCCCCGGGTAAACGTATGGATGCTGCCGTCGGGCATGGCCCCGTAGAAGCCGGGAATCACCACCCGCCGCCCCGACGCAGCGCGGCGCAGATTCTCGTAGCTGGTCTCCTGATCTACCGTGCCGTCCAGCCTGAACTTCAGCCACAGGGAGCTGTCCAGAAAGTCGTAGCCCAGATAGTCCGCCATCAGCTCCGCCGCGAAATACTCGCCCCGGGACACCAGCTCGTCGGCGCTGATGCCCTCGTCCATCTTTCGCCGCAGGGCGTCGAACTCCGCCTCGACGGGTGTTGTCAGTCCCAGCGCATCCCGGATACCCACATAGCGGGCGCGGATCATCTCATAAATGGTGTCGCAGCTGACGCCGTACTGCAAATGCGCGTGGCACAGATACAGCAGGTCGGTGATCTTGTGGTCGTCTTTATTCCGCTTACCGGCGGCGCTGACCACCACCACGCGGCGGCTGTCGTCCGCCCGCACGATATCCCGCACCTTGGCGAACTGTTTTTCGTCCGCCATGGACGAGCCGCCGAATTTCAATACTTTCAACATATTTTTGCCTCTTTATCCTTGTTTTTTGCAGCAGCACTTTTATCGCGGCGACAAAAAAATCTCATTTGTCCTCCATACAAAAACACTTGCTTTTTCGTTGGCGACAGTGTATCATAGCGTCATTAGAAATGCAAGAGTAATTTTGGGAGGACTTTCCTATGCTGTACCATAGCACACGCGACCTCCGCCTCACCGCCCCCTCTACCCGGGCGGTGCTGGAGGGCATCGCCCCCGACGGCGGCCTGTACATCTGCGACCCGGCCAAGCTGGACTTTGACTGGCAGGGCGCGCTGCGGCTGGATACCCTGTCCATGGCCGCAAAAATTCTCTCGGCGCTGCTGCCGGACTTCCCCCACATGGAGGACATCGTCCGCCGCAGCTACGACGGCAAGTTCCCCACCGCCGACCTGACACCGCTGGTGCCGGTGAGCGACAAATATGTGCTGGAGCTGTACCACGGCCCCACCTCCGCCTTCAAGGATGTGGCTCTGTCGGTGCTGCCCAGACTCATCGGCGCGGCGGCCAAGGCTGAGGGCATGGCGGGCGATGTGGTCATTCTCACCGCTACCTCCGGCGACACCGGCAAGGCCGCGATGGAGGGCTTCTGCGATGTGCCGGGCACGAAGATCATCGTCTTCTACCCCCACGGCGGCGTGAGCGCCGTGCAGCAGGCGCAGATGGCGACGCAGGCGGGCGAAAACGTCTGCGTGTGCGCGGTACGCGGCAACTTCGACGATGCGCAGACCGGCGTGAAGAAAATTTTCTCCGCCGTCAGTAAGGATCAGCTGCTCGAGGGCAAGGGCGTTCGCCTGTCCTCTGCCAACTCCATCAACATCGGCCGCCTTGCCCCGCAGGTCGTCTATTACTTCCGCGCTTACGCAGACCTTGTCCGCCGCGGCACGGT
>OHLI01001328.1_pt1 | contig 9895 bp, 8 predicted proteins | sample 1569051 | NCBI WGS metagenome assembly OHLI01 (sample SAMEA3879561, study PRJEB24766) | human gut metagenome | biome: human-associated habitat; feature: feces | place: USA | collected 1985/1987
GTTGTCGTTTTTTAATCCTTTTAATCGTTTTTTCTCCGCACAAAGCGCACGAAGCAGCTCCGGCTTCCCCTCCGCAAGCAGACTGCAGCCCACAAGAGCGCGGCGCCCCGTCCGTCCATTTGATAGTTCGAACGCCTTCCGAACCACGGTCTGTTCCGACGCCGACGTCCGTTCCGAAATTTCGGCCGCCGCTTTAAGATAAAGCTGCTGCGTTGACTCATCGGAAGCCGAAAAATCCGCTGCATCCGCCAGCCTACGGCGGGTTATGTTCAGGTTTTGAATGCACTCCGAAAAATCCGCATCGTCAATTCTTGATAATGCAGCAAGCACGTTCTGCAGAGCTGCCGCGCGCCCGGTTCCGAGTGGGCCATCACCTGCCGTGCATACAATGCCGTACAAAGTCTCAAGCTCCGCCCGCCGAAGCATCGCGGGAAGCAGCTGTATTTCACGCGTTGTCAGGGGTTTGTTTTGCTGGTACTCATCGAAAAACTCAACAACGGAACTTATGTCCGGTGCACCGCCGCAAAGTTCGCAGAGTTTCTTTGCAAGCACTGCGCAGCGAAGGCTGCCGCCTCGCCCGCCGCAAAACACGGCAGCCGTCCGAATTTCAAACTTTCCGCTTCCGCTGCGGCAATCCGAAGCTGTTTTTCAACACGATAGTATTCGTTCACGAGCACTTCTCCGACCGCACCGCAAAAAACGCTGCCGGCGGCAAGTGCATAATTCCTGCGATATTCCCCGTTCAACCCGCGCCGCATTTCAAACAGACGCTTTCTGTATGCGGCCCGCTGCGATAAGCCTGTTATTCTTTTGGTTTCCTCAACCGCGATTTTGCTCAGCTCATGCGCCGCTGCGCCGAGTTCACCGCCGTTTCCGTTTCGCGCTTCCGCAGTCCGCCGACTTTCATTATCAAAACGATTCATTAATCAATACCGAGCCTTCTGTTATTTTCGTGTTTTTTCAATAATGTCTATTATGTCCGAAATGAAATCCGCAATGTACGGCAAATTGCTTTTTGCCAATGCCTGAAAAGCGTAGATTATCACCGCTCCGAGCACCGTCACGCCTACCGCCGTGCCGAAGCCTCGCAGTAATCCTGTCAAAAAAGCACGGCGGAATATCCGTTTTTCATTCGAAGCGTATTGAACATAATCCAAAAAATGTGCTTTTTCAAGGGTATAAGCAAATGAATTTACTGTTTTTCGGAGCTTTGAAACTTCCAATGCGGGACAGCTTCCGAGTTTGCGGCTCCGCCTGCATTCCGTCTTGCGCGCCGTTTTTCGGTTTTCAAACTTTCCTTTTCTCTTCATATCCGTAGCGTCTGCGCAGATGTGCATTATTATTCCCGAAAGAGTTCCCGTCGGGGGAGTTTCTTCAGATTTTCGTTCATTTTTTCGGTACAGCTGTGTATATTGAAAATGCAAAAGAAAAAAACGGGTGCGAACACCCGTTTTGATGCTGACTCTGTTTTGTTTTCGGCGTTTTGCTGTCGGTTCGACAGTGTGCATCGATTTACTGTTCGTCCGCCGTTTTCGAATTCTCCTCCGGCCCATGTTTCGGTTTTGAATCCGAATTCATCTGCCGCGCCGCGCGCAGCATTTCAAGCTCCGCCTTCAACGCCTGCATTTCCGAATAAAGTTCATCAAGAAAAGCATCCACCTGCCCGATATCATAGCCGATGAACGAACGGTTAAACTTTTTGTTGATTATATCTTCACATTCCATAAACGGTTCTCCGAATAAGCCGATGCGGCATTGCGCTGCCGTCGGACAGGTGCACTTGTTCGTATGGCGTCAATGCATCCGAACGCGCAGAGGGGCGAACCCCTCCGCAGTCCGGCACTGACTGAAGCAAAACATCCGCATCACTCCCTGAAGCCGTCGGAGCTCCCGATTATATCATAGTTTGCGGGCGCAACCAGAAAAATCCTTGCAGAGACTTTGTAAAGCCTTCCGTCAACGGCATAGCATGCGCCGCTCATAAAATCGAGTATGCGCTGAGCCGTTTCAACTTCGATCTGCTCCATGTTCACGATGACGGGCTTTCTGCCCTTCAGATTGTCGATGATGTTTTGTGTGTCTTCATAGCTGACAGGGCGATAAACGATCATCTTTCCGCAATTGACTCCGGGAAGGCTGACAACATTTCCCGTTGACAAAACGCGGCGTTCCGTGGATTTTTTCCGTTCCTCGGGAACAGTCTCCGTCTCTCGGAGACCGTCCTCCGGTTCTTCGTCGTACTCGACATCGTCCTTGCCGAATCCGATATATTCCATGAATTTGTTTAGGATCTTTGCCATTCGGTATGATTCCTCCAAAAGAATATTCTCCGTTGGCACTTGGAGAAATTGGGCGGCGACAAACTCCGCCCGCGGTGCATCGGCCTAAACCCGCACCCTGCCGTAGTCTCTTGCGCCGAAAATTGCGGAACCTATCCGCAGCATCGTTGCGCCCTCGGCAACGGCAGCTTTATAATCTCCGCTCATGCCCATTGAAAGCTGTTCAGCCGCAAAATTGGGGAAGGAAAACTCTCCCGCTGCAAGGAACAGCTCCCGCATCTTTGCGAAAAAGTACCGTGTTTCGTCCTCATTGCCCGCAGGAGGAACGCACATCAGTCCTTTTACGGAAAGATTCCGCATGTCGGAAACTAACTTGAGTAATTCGGGCAGCCCGCCCGGCAGAATGCCCGATTTTTGTTCTTCACCGCCGATATTAATCTCGATAAGAACGGGCTGGACAAGCCCCGCTTTTTGCGCAAGCCTGTTTATTTCCTCGGCAAGCGCAAGCCTGTCAACAGATTGGATAAGCTCCGCTTTGCCGACAACATATTTCGCCTTGTTCGTTTGCAGCGCACCGATAAAATGCGGCCGAACGCCCTGCGCGGTGAAAAAATCGAATTTATCGCGAAATTCCTGTGCGCGATTTTCGCCGACCTCCGCAAGCCCGGCCTTGAGCGCAGGCAGTATCTCCGCGCAGGTTTTGAATTTTGTTGCGCCCACAAGCCGAATTTCGGAAGGATCGCGGCCGGCTTTGTATGCTGCTTCCGCAATTTCATCGCAAACACGGCGATAATTTTCCGCAGTTTGAGCCGCAGCGGGCTCTTTATTCAACAGTTTATCTTCCATAGTTCAAATTTTCCTGTTTTGTTTAAAGCTCACGGTATCCAATAGCGAACTCCGACGGCTATCGGCATATCCTGATCTTCGCGAACGTTTATCACCGCACGTTTGTCATCCGCCGAAAGCACATTAACAAATATGCAGTATTTGCCGTCGCTCAGCAGCAATTCGATATACGGGACACCGTTTTCGAATTGAATCGCCTGTTTGCTGACGCAAATATCGGAAGCATCGAACCGAACCGTCAGCTCAATGCAGCGCGTGTTCAGAAATTCTGTCGGTGCACCCTCAACCTTCAGAATGTTTACGACTTTTTTGCCGCTCACGATAGGTTCAAGCGCAACAGCGGTATAAGTTCCGTGACCCTTTGCGGCGATTGAATAGCTCCGTCCGCCGACGCAGCGCAAAGCCTCATCCGCGCCGGTCAGAAACACGCAGTACCACTCATCTCCGCCGACAAGCCTGTATGCCGATGTGTCCGAAGCCGTTGTCCATGCCGCACCGCCCTTGCCCTTTATGACGGATGAAACAAGGTCGCTTGTCAAAATCGAGAGCTTGTCCGCATTGAGCGCGTTTTCGTAATCGTCGAAATAGAAACTTACGAACCCTGATTCCTGCGAATAAAGCACGTGCCGCTGGGTCTCCACAACCTCCGCAAGCGCATCCGCCTGCGAATAAAGGGCGCGAAGTGTTTCCGTTTCCTGCAAATTTTTGCGCAGGTAATCCGTACGCGATGCAAGCGCATCAAGAAGCTCCGCCTCCTGTCGGCGCACCTCGGCAGAGTTGCCCGCCATGAGTTCCTCGGCAATGTTCTCCTCGAGCAGGGCTATCAATTCATCGTACCCGCGAATGGTTTTATCCCTTGTTTCACCGAGCAGTGCAAGCTGTTCGTCGTAAATTTCGGCATGTTTGCGCATGAGCGCAGCTGCCTGTTCCTCGCTGTATCCGCGGCGATAGATCTGCATTATTTTTGTATCGGGTTCGACCCATGCGCCTTCCTCCGCAAAATAATCCGCAAGATCAAATGCTTCGCTTGTGATAACCTTTTCGTTGCGGACAATAACAGCATTATAATCAACATCAACCGTGACGCTGCCCGTCTCGGCAATGCCTTCGGCACCGCCGCGAACAAGTATCACGAGCACTGCAATGAGAATTGCCGCAAGCAACCCCGCAATTATCCAAAGCGGATTTATCTTTTTTATGCGTTTGCGCTTAAGTTTTATTACGTTGTTTGTGTTCAATTCAACCCCCGGTCGCTCTTTTTGCGGGATCGCCCGCATATTTTCGGCAGGGAAGGCAAGCCTGCGGATGCTTTACTGCACGCTGTCTGCGGGATCGTATCCCGTTTTTGTGCTTTTGCCGTACTGCCTGTTAAAATTTTCTTTATTTTTTTCGCAATACTTGCGATAAAGATCCTCCGCGCTCATTCCTGCCCGCAGGCACATGCTGACAAAGAAGTGAAGCACATCAACCAGCTCATCCTGCAGGGCCTCGGTGTTGACAGGTCGTTTGTTCTTCCACCATTTGAAGTTGACCTCATCAAGAACCTCGCTCAGTTCGCTTATCATCGCAAGCACAAGCCTTTGTTCCCATTCCTCAACGGAGAAATCCAACCCGCGCCGCGCCGCAATATCATCATTCAGAAGTTTTTGCATTGCAAATATCGCTGCAAGCCTGTCCATGTTTTCGAATGCGGAATACTCGATTCCGCCGTTCAGCACCGATTCCGCCGCATTGCGGCGGTTTTCGGCGGTTTTGTTCATATCTTTTTCCATAGCGTTTTTAAACCTTTTCGGCAGTATCCGTGTTTCCGGGCACTTTTTGCTTCTCAGCGGCGTCCGCGGATGATATTCTCGAGTTCCTGCGCGTATTCGGCAGTTCTTCCGACAAATACGGCGGTCATCTTTGAAAAGTCGCAGACTGTCGGCAGTATCGCACGGATATCGTCAAGCGTCACGGCATCGATCCTTCGGATGATCTCCTCCTCGGAAAGATAGTCCGTACCCATAAGTTCCGTGCGCCCGATTGCGGAAGAATGCGCCGAAGTGTTCTCGCGCCCAAGCAGATAGCCCGTTTTCATTTGGTTTTTGCTGCGCACCAGTTCGTCGGAAGTAATGCCTTTTTTGCAAATCTCGCTGTATTCATCCAGCATCAGCTTCAGCACGTCCGCAGTCTGCTTTTCGCCCGTGCCGGCATACAGCGTGAAGTAACCGCTGTTGCGGTAGAAGGACGGAGCGGAATAAACGGAATATGCCATGCCGCGTTTTTCGCGTATGCTTTGGAACAGGCGTGAACTCATGCTTCCGCCAACGGCATTATTCAGCATATAAAGCGGATACTGCCCGTCGGATTCGGCTGCAAATCCGGGGAAGCCGAGGCAGATATGCGTTTGTTCAACATCCTTTTCAAAAAGGTTGAACGACCTTTCCCCGGCGGGGCTGCCGTAATTGAAATCGTGCTTTTCGGCTTTTCCGGTTATTGTAAAAGCATTTTCAACAAGTTCGCGGAAGCGTGCGGGGTCAAAACATCCTGCGGCGGATATTACCATGTTATCCGGCTTATAGAACTGATTCATATAGCCCGTCAGCGTATCCCTCGTGAACGCACCGACACTTTCCGCATTGCCGAGAACGGGCATTGCCAGTCTGTCCCCGCTGTAATAGGCTTTGCAAAGCTCCTCATGCGCAAGATCCTCGGGAGAGTCCTCGTTCATTGCGATTTCTTCAAGCACAACGCCCTTTTCGCGCTCAATGTCGCCCGGATCAAACTTTGAATTGCAGACAAGATCCGCAAGAATGTCAAGCGCGGCGGGAAGGTTTTCTTCAAGCACCTTAACATAGAAACAGGTGCATTCCTTTGAAGTGAAGGCGTTCAGATTGCCGCCGACGGAATCAATTTCTTCCGCAATATCGGCCGCAGAGCGGCGATACGTTCCCTTGAAGAGCATATGTTCGATGAAATGCGACACGCCCGCTTCCGCAGGTGTTCTTTCAAAAACGGAACCTGCGCCTATCCAGACTCCGACAGAAACGGAGCGATAGTTTTCCATTGTTTCGCCGACGATGCGCAGCCCGTTTTTCAGTGTTTCACGATAAATCATATTCATTGCCTTTTCCTCTTTCTTGAAAAGGCAATGTGCCGGTTTCAGCGCACATAAACCTCCTCAATCATATATTGTACCGCTTACTGAGCCCGCCGTCAACCCCTTTCCCGATATATAGTCCAAAATATACGGTAAAGCTTTTGAAAATGCTGCCGTCGGCTCGGCAAGCAGGATGTCGCCGCCGTTAGTGTTGCCCTCAGTGCGCTTAAATATGTCTTCCGCGCTGCCCTTTGTGCAGACAAGATCCAAAGTGCAGAGCACCGTTGTGAGCCCGAGCCTTCCCGCCGCGCGGTTGGACACGCCGGAAGCACGGCTGCCGCAATAATAAACCGTCGGGACGGCCGCCGCACCCAGCACGCTTTCTATGCAGTCAAGCGATTTTTGAATATCCTTCAAAACAAAATCCACCCCTCCGTCCTTTGACGGCGCATAGCCCATGGTTGCGATTTCATGCCCTTGAGCTGCTATTTTTTTGAGCATTGCAGGACTGCGCTCAACCCATTCTCCGCTGACGGCAAAGGTTATGCGCACGCCGCGTTCCTCAAGCACCGCCAATATTTCATCCAATGCGGCGGCATCCCACGTTACGGCGCATTCTATCGCAACACATTGCCTGTTGTTTCCGTGATAGATCGGAAAGCCCGATACGCTCGCAGGCTGTGCCCTGTGCGACAGGCTGAGTGCAAAATACAGCCCGAGAATTATTGCCGCAAGCACCGTGTTTACAAGTGCAACCTTCAGGTTTCGTCTTCTCATAAGTTTTCCTCCGCCTTTGATTTCCGCCCGCACGAACAGCAGACGGGCTTTTTACAGAATATGCGGACGGGGGAGGGATATGACTTTTTCGGGACGGAATCGCGGGGGAGAGGCATAATTAATATATTCTTGTAAAAAGCTTTATTTTTATTGACAAACCCATGATTTATGAGTATAATAATCTTAACAGGACTCCCCGCACCTCTCGTTGATGTGTCCCAGGGGAGGCATTTTTGTATTCGGGTGAATTTAGTCTATGGATCAAGTGAAAAAGTTCTCAACCTATGACGAACTGCTCAATAAGTTGCGCGACAGAGGATGCATAATTAATAATGCTTCGGCCTGTATTGAAGTATTGAAAAACATAGGATACTATCGTTTATCTGCATACTTCTATCCTTTCATGCAGGAAGATAAGACTTTTGTTGAAAAGCTGTCTTTTGACAAAGTTTATCGCATCTATGAGTTCGATCGTAAACTCCGCAACTTGTTGCTCACCGCACTTGAAGTGATTGAAATCAGTTTGCGGGCTCGACTTGCTCACTTTCATTCAGAAAAATACGGGCCGCAAGGCTACCTTAATGCTTCCAATTTCAACAAAGAGCATCAATCAGCTGTGTTTACGGGCAAGATTAATATCGCAATCAGCAATAATAAAAAGGCTTCGTTTGTCAGGCATTATATTGAAAAGCATGACAGAAATTTCCCCCTGTGGGTTATCTCCGAGTTGTTCACATTCGGTATGCTTTCGCGTTTTTACAGTGACCTTAAGACGGCAGATAAAAAAGCTTTTGCAGGTGTCGATCATAAGCATATGGTCAGTTGGCTGAAATGCTGCACTGACCTTCGCAATATTTGTGCCCATTACGGCAGACTTTATTGCAGGGTTTTTCCGGCATTACCATCCGGCTTTCAGCTTTCCGAATTTGCCGGCAGCCGACTGTGGGGCGCGGTTCTTTCAGTAAGAGCACTTTATCCGTCAACTTCGGAATGGAACAATGAATTTATGCCCGCCTTAGAAGCATTAATTGAGGCATATAGTGAGGATATAGACCTTTATCACTTAGGATTTCCAAATGACTGGGAGATCCGGCTCAGAAAATAACCGAATCGCGCACTTACCCCACCGCACAAAATGCGCCGACCCGCGGAGCGAGTCGGCGCATTTTATTACTTTGTTTCAAACGGCGTTCGTTTTTGCCGCCCGTTTATATCCTTTCGGAATTATCTTCTGCCCTCTTCGGGAATGAGTCCCTTGCGGGTAAGGTCAATCTTGCCGTCGGGTTTGATTTCGATTACGCGAACAAGAATCTCATCGCCGATGCTGACAACATCCTCAACGCGCTCAACGCGCTTGTTGGAGAGCTTCGAAATATGAACAAGACCCTTCTTGCCGGGTTTCAGCTCAACCTGTGCGCCGATGGGAAGAATATTCACAACCTTGCCGAGAATCACATCACCGACCTGAATATCGCGAACGATATTGTCGATAATGTTCTTTGCTTTTTCAGCCGCTGCCGCATCGGTGCTTGCGATGAACACTCTGCCGTCATCCTCGATATCGATCTTGACACCGGTTTCGGCAATGATGCCGTTGATGGTTTTGCCGCCGCTGCCGATAACTTCGCGAATCTTATCGGGGTTGATGCTGAACTGCAGGATACGCGGTGCAAACGGGGAAAGCTCGGGGCGCGGAGTGTGAATGGTTTCCATCATTCTGTCAAGAATGAACAGCCTGCCCTGACGCGCCTGTTCAAGCGCACGGGTGAGGATCTGCTTATCGATACCCTTGATTTTGATGTCCATTTGGATTGCCGTGATGCCGCTCTGGGTGCCCGCAACCTTAAAGTCCATATCGCCCATGAAGTCCTCAAGGCCCTGAATATCGGTGAGTATTGCAATGTTGCCGGTGCTGTCGTCCTTGATAAGACCCATTGCACAGCCTGCAACGGGAGCCTTGATGGGAACGCCTGCATCCATAAGCGCGAGCGTGCTGCCGCAGATGGAAGCCTGGGAAGTTGAACCGTTGCTGGATACGACCTCGGAAACAAGGCGGATCGCATACGGAAATTCGTTTTCATCGGGAATGACGGGCAGGAGAGCGCGCTCCGCAAGTGCGCCGTGGCCGATTTCGCGCCTGCCGGGGCTGCCGAGACGCTTTACCTCGCCGGTGCTGTAGGGGGGCATGTTGTAATGATGAATATAGCGTTTAAATTCCTCTTCACCGATGCCGTCGATCGTCTGTCCGTCGCCGAGAGTGCCGAGAGTCGCAATCGTCATGACCTGAGTCTGGCCGCGGGTGAACATACCGGAGCCATGCACACGGGGCAGGATGCCGACTTCGCTCCAAATGGGGCGGATCTGCGTGTGGGTTCTGCCGTCGGGACGGATACCCTTGTTGATTATCTTGTCGCGCAGGATCTCCTTCATGAGATTGTAAAGAACGGCGTCAATATCCGCTGCGCTGTCGGGATATTCCTCGGCAAAATGCGCAATGGTTTCAGCCTTGACCTGTTCGGTGCGAACCTCGCGTTCCTTACGGTCAAATGTGTCAAGCTGCCATTCGACCTTTGCACGCGCAAATTCAACGACCTTTGCCTTCAGCTCCTCATCGGGAGTGTGAATAACGGGAACGATTTTTTCCTTGCCGACTTCCGCCTGAATCGTTTTGATCCATTCAACGATCTGCTTGATGTATTCATGGCCGAAAAGGATCGCATCGAGCATTTCCTGTTCGGAAATCTCGTTTGCGCCCGCTTCAACCATCATAACTGCGTCCGCCGTGCCCGCAACGGTAAGGTGCAGGCGGCTGCGGCTGCGCTGCTCAAAATCGGGATTGATGACATACTGCCCGTCAACATAGCCGACGCTGACCGCGCCTATGGGGCCGGCAAAGGGAGCTTCGCTGATGGAC
>OHLI01001332.1_pt1 | contig 9856 bp, 5 predicted proteins | sample 1569051 | NCBI WGS metagenome assembly OHLI01 (sample SAMEA3879561, study PRJEB24766) | human gut metagenome | biome: human-associated habitat; feature: feces | place: USA | collected 1985/1987
AATACTATTCTTTTTAAAACATATTTTAGCATTTTATCTTCCTTTCATTTTCTCATTAAAAACAATGCAAGAAGGCATACAAGCCTTCATGCATTGCCAAAATTGATTATTTATAGCTTATATTATTGCCATGTTTAGCTACATAGCTTTCCCAAGCAGCATCACTGAATTCATATTTTAACAATCTGAATCCACCAAAGTCATACATAATATTATAATCTTCAGTGTAGTATGCTACTTTGTATGAAAGCAATGAACAAGTTGTTGTTGCAGCAAGAGGAATTCTATAGTATTTACCTAAGAAATCTTCTTCTAATGCAGCTGTAATAGCTAATTTAGTTTCGAAGTCTGCAGATGCATATTTACCAGTACCAACCATTGAGTTACCCCAATCTTTATAAGTCATTGTTACTTCTTCACCATTAATAGTTAATGTTAATTTTTCAGTAGCTGGATCCCAACATGCGATTTCATTTACATCATATTGTTCAGTATCAAAGTAAACTTGGAAGTTTCTAAATGGATAGAATGCAGCACCACCCCAAGCACCATAACCGATAGCATATTCACCAGCAGGAACTGCAGCATATCTATTGCTTAAGTTACCAACAGGTTGTAAAGTAATTTGTCCAAAGCCGCTTCCTTCAAGAGCTTTATTTAAATATTGATTCATTAAGGCAATTTGTTTGTTATCATCTGATTGAATTGCACCTTTTGCATAAGCAACATTAATAACGATATTTTCACCTTTCTTGTATAATCCATCAGCAACAAGTTGTTCGCAAGCTCTAGCCATTAATGCTTTTGCTTCAGAAATGTTGAAACCAGTTATTGATTTATATGCTTCTTCTAATGTCTTATAAGTCTTACCTTCACCATATTCAACACCATATAGATTTACGATGGCTTGCATAGCTTGTTCTGTACTACGATATGTTGAAGTTGGATCTTCATTCATTAATGAATAAGTTGGTTTATAACCAGCTGTAGCTAATACCCAATTTGCTCTATCAATTGCTAAACTAAATGCTTTACGGAAATCAACATTAGATAATACAACACTGTTTTTGTTACCTTTATTGCTGTCCATTGACTTTAAAGCTTCAAGATTAGTATTGAAGAAGAAACTCATTGTGTAAGTTTCATCAACACGATAAAGTTTTTCACTTAATGTGTAATCAGATAATTCTGAAGATGATGGAGCCCATTCATCAAGAGCACCACTCAAGAATGCTTGTCTTGCTGATTCATCTGACATTACGTCAATAACAACTTTTGTAGTCATGTATTGTTGTACATGCTCGCCATCAACTAAGAAATTAGTTTCAGAATATAAAGTTCCATCTTCTTTTTTAGTATAACCATACCAATTTTCATTTTGTACGAAAACAATTTGTTTACCTTCTTGTAATACAGAAAGTCTGTATGGGCCATATGACATAGTAGTATCTAGTGAAGTACCATAATTAGTAGTTAATAATTCGCCAGTTGTATCAAAGCCTTTTTCATAATATGGTCCATAAACTAGCCATGTATCTGTTAATGAAGTCAAGAAGTAATCACGAGCTTCATAAGTTGATAATACATAACGGATAGTATAATCATCTACTTTGTATAGACCAACAGTATCCCATTCTACTTTTTCACCTTTTCCACTAATGAATACCATAAATTCATTCCAAGCTAGTGGATTAGTATCACCGCAATTTAAAGCAACAGCCTTTAAGTCTGCAAATAATTCTGCAGTAACAGGAATATATCCATATGCATTTGCTTGACTACTATATTTTTTGTATACATCTGTAAGATATGAAACTTCACCAGATTCTTCACTTACAACTTTCTTTAGCCATTCCGGAAGATTTTCGCCACATACGCTTTCCCCGTTTTCACCACGACCGTAATACCATACGCCGTCGCGGTTTCTCATTTCAAAGCGATAATAATAAATCCCCGCCGCGTCGAAAACGTAGTCGGCGGTATAAACCGAAAACCCGTTTTCGGATTTTTCAAAGCGCATTTCGACGGGCGTCGACACGTCGCCGAGCCTTATGAACACGTACATTTTATCGACGCTTACCCACGATGCAATCGGAAAATGCAGGGAAAGTTTTTCCCCGCATTTTACCGCGCCGTATGGCGATTTACATTCGATTTTCCTTGAATTGAAATTCATCTTACAGTTTATGAATGGGTTTTACCGTCCAGATTCTGTCGGCGTATTCTTTGACCGCGCGGTCAGCCGAGAAGAATCCCGCGTTCGCGATATTCATAAGCGACATCTTATTAAACGCCTTTTTGTTAAGGTAAGTGTCGTTGACGCGTTTTTGCGCTTTAACGTAACTGTCAAAGTCGGCAAGGCACATATACGGATCGGCAACACTGCCGTTTCCGAGAATAAGGTTGTCGGCAATCGCGTTGAACTGAACGTCGCCGACACCGCGACGCATACCGTCGATAACGCGTTTGATGCGCGCGTCGTTCATATAATACGCCGTGCTGTCGTAGCCTTTGTTGTAAAGGTCCTGCACCTCGTCCGACGACATTCCGAAAATGAACATATTTTCGTCGCCGACCGCGTCGTGAATTTCAACGTTTGCGCCGTCCATCGTGCCGATTGTTACCGCGCCGTTGATCATAAACTTCATATTGCCCGTGCCCGACGCTTCTTTGCCGGCGATACTGATTTGTTCGGAAATTTCCGCAGCGGGCATCATAATTTCGGCAAGCGACACGCGATAGTTTTCCAAAAAGACCACTTTGAGTTTATCGTTTATCGACTTATCGTTATTGATGACTTCGCCGAGTTGCCAGATAAATCTGATGATTTGCTTCGCCATATAATAACTGCTTGCCGCCTTTGCGCCGAAGACGAAAGTGCGCGGGCAGATATCCAGATTCGGATTATCCTTTAAGTCGTAATAGGTATTAAGGATATTCATCGCATTCAGAAGTTGGCGTTTATACTCGTGCAGACGTTTGGACTGAATGTCGAAAATCGAGTCGGGATTGACGACGACGTTGTTGTTCGCCTTGATATAATCGGCAAGTCTTTCCTTGTTTTCGCGTTTGACTTTTTGCAATCTTTCAAGGACTGCCGCGTCCGACTTGTAATTTTCAAACTTTTTAAGGTTGGACGCGTCTTTTATCCAGCTTGTGCCGATAGTGTCGCACAAAAGCGCCGAAAGTCCGGGATTTGCCTGCTGCACCCAGCGACGATGCGTGATACCGTTCGTAACGTTGGTGAATTTCGACGGGTGTTGCTCGTAATAATCCTTGAAAATGTCGTGTTTCAGTATTTCGCTGTGCAAAGCCGAAACGCCGTTTATCGTATGCGCCGCGACAAGACACAACGTTGCCATTTTAATCTGACCGTGTTCCAGAATCGCGTTTGCGGCAACCTTATTGTTGTCGCCGGGATATTCCGCCCAGAGTTCTTCGCAATAGCGACGGTTGATTTCGCACACGATCTGATAAATGCGCGGAAGCAATGACTGGAACAATTGTTGCGGCCACTTTTCAAGCGCTTCCGCCATAACGGTGTGGTTGGTGTAACTTATCGTATCCGTCGTGATTTGCCACGCCTTTTCCCAGCTGTACCCGTAGTCGTCCAGAAGGATACGCATAAGTTCGGGTATGCAAAGCGTGGGGTGCGTGTCGTTGATATGAATCGCGGCGTGGTCGGCAAGGTTGTCAAGCGACGGGTTCGTCTGCAAATGTCGTTTGATAATGGATTGTATCGACGCCGAAACGAAGAAATATTGCTGTTTAAGCCTTAACGACTTGCCCTCGATATGGTCGTCCGCGGGGTACAAAACCTTGGAAATGCTTTCCGCCATCATACGGCTTTCCATTGCTTTGACGTATTCGCCCTTGCTGAAAAGTGCCATATCGAAGTCGGCGGACGCCTTTGACGACCAAAGTCTCAGACGGTTGACGGTATCGCTTTGAATACCGCTGATGTTCATATCGTACGGCACGGCAAGCACGGTGTTGTAATCGCGATGATTGATTATGAGTTTGCCGTCGCGCCATTCCTGATCGACAACGCCGCCGAAACGCACCTCGAAAGTGTCTTCGACGCGGGGTTGCAGCCAGACCGAGCCGTTTGTCAGCCATTCGTCGGGAAGTTCGATTTGTTCCCCGTCGACGATGCGCTGTTTGAAAATGCCGTAATCGTACATTATCGAAAAGCCCGTCGCGATATAACCAAGCGACGTAAGGCTGTCGAGATACGCCGCGGCAAGTCTTCCGAGACCGCCGTTTCCGAGCCCTGCGTCGGGCTCGATTGCGTAAAGAGTGTCGATATCGAAGCCCAGATCTTTGACGGCTTTCACCATCTTTTTGTCAATACCCATATTGAAAAGATGGTTTCTCAAAGAGCGTCCGAGAAGGAACTCCATCGACATATAGTAAACGTGTTTTGCGTTGATTTCGCGCGCGGTGCGCTTGAAGTCCACCCTTGAATTCGTGAGCATATCGCGTACGACAATGCACACGGCTTTGTACATTTGGGTGTTGCTTGCCTCCTCGGGCTTTACTCCGAAAAACCTCTGGACAGCGTCCGTAATGCGGTTTTTCAAGTCCGCGGAAGTAATTTTTGAATAGTCCATAAAATTAAAGTCTCCTGATGTATGCCAATAAAATTTTTGATTATTTTGTTATTTCCTTGTAGATGTCAAGGTATTCTTTCGCGGAGCGTTTCCAGCTGAAATCGCACTTCATCGCGTTACTTTGCACTTTCTTCCACAGGTTTTTGTCAAAATAGGTGCCGAGAGTACGCCATACCGCGTCAAGCATATCGTATGCCTGATACGCCTTGAAAGTGAAGCCGTTGCCCTTTTGCGTGACGGGATTGAACGCTTCCACCGTGTCTTTTAATCCGCCCGTTTCGCGGACGATGGGAACCGCGCCGTAACGCATTGCGATCATTTGTCCCAAACCGCACGGCTCGAACTTGCTGGGCATAAGGAACATATCCGCCGCCCCGTACAACTTGGACGCAAGCTCCTGACTGAAATTGATAATGGCGCGCATTTTCGTGTTGTACGTTTTTTCGGCGTTTTTCAGAATCGTTTCGTATTTCCAGTCGCCTTTGCCGAGCACGACAAGCTGAATGTCGGCTTGCAGCATTTCGTCAAGGACGGTTGCGACAAGGTCGATACCCTTTTGTTCGGTCAGGCGCGAGATAAGCACCATAAGCGGACGGTCGGGGGAATAATTGAAGCCCATAAGTTCGCACAACGCTTTCTTGTTTTCGGTGCGTTTCGCAACGGTTTTCAATGTGTAATTCGCGACAAGGTTTTTGTCGGTTGCAGGGTTGAAAACGTCGACGTCGATGCCGTTCACCACGCCGCGGATTTTGTAATCGCGCGCGTTAAGTATGCCCGAAAGCCCGTACGCATAATACGGGTCTTTGATTTCTTCGGCATAAGTTTTCGACACCGTGGTAACGATATTCGCGCGTTCGATACCCGCTTTCATATAGTTGACGTCGTCGTCGCACTCCACTATGCTGCGCCAGTTTTCGGGAATACCCAGAATGTCGCCGGCAAGGTATTTGTCGTATTTGCCCTGAAACTCGATATTATGAATGGTGAACACCGTTTTCGTGTTGCGAAGCCCTTCGACGTTTCTGTAAAAGATGTCCAGAAACACGGGAACGAGCGCGGTATGCCAGTCGTTTGCGTGAATGACGTCGGGATAGAACCCCGTTACCGAGCACGCTTCGAGCACGGCTTTGCTGAAAAACGCAAATCTTTCGCCGTCGTCGAAATGGCCGTAAAGCCCTTTCCTTTTGAAGTAGTATTCGTTGTCGATAAAGTAATAAACGACGTTGTCCACCGTATATTCGAACACGCCGAGATACTGTCTGCGCCAGCTGAGATCGACGTAGGTCGAGCCGACAAAGCGCATTGTCTGGCGGTATTCCTGCGGGATTTCCTCATAAAGGGGGATAATCACGCGGCAATCGTTTTTCATCGAAGCAACCGTTTTGGGCAGTGCGCCCATCACGTCGCCGAGACCGCCCGTCTTCACGAACGGACGCGCTTCGGAAGCAACATATAAAATTTTCATACTTCGTTCTCCTTATTGTCACTGCGCCGAAAGACGCAAAAATGTTAAACTATCTTGTTTTTGACGATTACGACGGGATACGTTTCATAGCCCGCAAGATGTCTTTCGGGTTGAACGATGACATTTTTGTCGGTAATCGTATATTTAATGCTTGCTTTTTCGCCGATTACGCCCTTTTCCATGACGATGGAGTTTTCGACGACCGCGCCCTTTTCAACGTGAACTCCGCGGAAAAGGATGCTGTTTTTAACGGTGCCGTCGATGACGCAACCGTCCGCGATAAGGCTGTTTTCAACCTTGGCGTTATCAAGATAACGGGTAGGAACGCTGTCCTTGACCTTCGTGAAAATCGTGCCTTCGCCATAGAAAACGTCGTTTCTGGTTTCGGCGTCCAGCAGTTCCATACTGTGCTTATAGTATCCCGGGATATCGTCGATAATCGCGGCGTAGCTTGTGATTTCGTGGCTGTAAATTTTCAGCGTGTCGATTTGTTTCAAAAGAACGTCTTTTTCAAAGTCCTGCAATCCCCTTGCATAAGCGTTTTCGACAAGGTTAATAAGCAGGTCTTTTTTGATGACGTAAATCTGCGTATTGACGAGTTCCGCCGATTTGCTGGCGATGACCGCAAAGCGGATATCGGTTACCCTGCCCGATTTGTCGGACGTGATGATTTGTTTTCTCGGGTTAATTTCGTCGGTTCTTTTCGTCAGCATTGTAACGTCCGCGCCGCGGGCGATATGTTCGTCGACGATTTCCTCGACGTCGATATTGCAGATAACGTTGGCGTTTCCGAGCACGACGTATTCCAACTTCTTTTGCGACATCATGTAGCCTTTCAGCGTGTAAATCGCTTCCACCTTTCCTTTGTAAACGTCGCGAAGGGTGTTGAACGCAAACGGCGGGAACAACGTAAGTCCGCTGTTTTTGCGGTTAAGATCCCAGTCGCGGCCCATGCGAAGGTGGTCCATAAGGCTGTTGTAGTTGTTGCGCGTGACGATGCCGATCGTGCTGATGCCGCTGTTTACAAGGTTTGACAACGCAAAGTCGATCATACGATACCTGCCGCCGTACGGAAGGCTCGCGCTGGTGCGCTTGATTGTAAGTTCGTTCATGTGGATTTCGCTGTCGCTTGCGATTAAAATTCCCATTGCGTTATTAATCATTGTTTTCACCTCCGAACATTTCGCCGGCCTTGATGACCGCGCCGGCTTTTACGGTAACTTCGGGACCGACAACCGCGATTTCCCATTCACCTGCCGCGTGCGGCGTATTGATTTCGCCGACGTGCGCGCCCTTGCCGACTTTTGCGTCCCAGCCGACGATTGCGTATTCGACGACGGCGTCGTCCTCGACAACCGCACCGGGCATAAGGATACTGTCGACGATACGGCAGTTTTTACCGAGCGTGCAGCCGTACGATATGACCGAATTTTTGATTTCGCCCTGTACGAAAGTACCTTCCGACACGACGCTGTTTTTAATTACTGCGTCGGAAGACACGAACTGCGGGGGCTCTGCGCTGTTTCGCGCGAAAATGCGCCATTCCTTATCGTCAAGATTAAGCCCGCTTGCGGGGTTCAGAATATCCATATTCGCTTCCCACAAACTTGAAATCGTACCGACGTCTTTCCAGTAATCGTTGAATTCGTAAGCGATCATTTTTTGTCCGTCAGAAAGCATCTTCGGGATAATGTTTTTGCCAAAGTCGTTCTGGCTTTCGCGGTCGGCTTCGTCTTCGACAAGGTATTTTCTCAGAACTTCCCAGGTGAAAACGTAAATACCCATCGACGCCTTGTTGGATTTGGGCTTTTTGGGTTTTTCTTCGAAGTCGATAATTTCGCCTTTTTGATTGGTCTGCATAATGCCGAAACGCGACGCTTCTTCCATCGGGACGGTGCGGACCGCGATCGTGCAGTCGGCGCCCGTTTTCTTATGATGGTCCATCATCTTGTGGTAATCCATCTTGTAAATGTGGTCGCCCGACAAAATAATCACGTATTCGGGATTAAATCTGTCGATAAACTCGATATTCTGATAAATCGCGTTGGCGGTTCCCTTGTACCACTCGCCCGCTTTCGCGCGCATAAACGGCGGAAGGACGTAAACGCCGCCCGTGATCCTGTCCAGATCCCACGGCTGTCCGTTTCCTATGTACTCGTGAAGTTCAAAGGGCTGATACTGCGTAAGCACACCGACCGTATCGATGCCGGAGTTTGCACAATTCGACAAAGGGAAGTCGATAATTCTGTACTTCGCTCCGAAAGGTACGGCAGGTTTTGCAACCTCGCCGGTGAGAAGGCCGAGTCTTGTGCCCTGACCTCCTGCAAGCAGCATCGCGACACATTCTTTTCTTGTCTGACGCATATTATTTCCTCCTAATTGTTTTCGGGTTTATATATGGTAATCGAGTTACCGGGAATATTCACCGCGATTGCGAAAGGCAACCCGTGCATACTCTTCTTTTCGGCTTTGTATTCCGCCTTGTAACTGCTATTTCCGCCGTACTTTTTCATCGTCGACGAGAAGACGCATTTATACGACGTAAGTTCCGGCACGCCCATAAGATATCTCTTTCTCGGCACAGGCGAGAAGTTCAGTACGACCAGGACGTAATCGCCCGATTTGTCGTAACGAAGATACGATATCACGTTTTGAGTGTTGTCATCGACGGATACCCATCTGAAACCTTCCCATCTGTTGTCCTGCGACCAGAGCGCGGGCGTCGATTTGTAAAAAGCGTTAAGGTCTTTCGTGTATTCAAGCATTCCTTTATGACGCGGATAAGCAAGAAGCAACCAATCGAGCCCCTGATCGAAACGCCATTCGATAAACTGTCCGAATTCGCCGCCCATGAACAAAAGTTTTTTGCCGGGGTGCGTCATCATAAAGCCCAGATACGTTTTCAGCCCTTCGAATTTGTCCTCGTAACTTACGGGGATTTTGTCGATAAGACTGTGCTTTCCGTGCACGACTTCGTCGTGAGAAAGCGGCAGTATATAATTTTCGCTGTATGCGTACGTCAGCGCGAACGTCAGTTTGTTGTGCACTTCCTTCCTGAAAAACGGATCGGTCTCGATATAAGACAAAGTATCGTTCATCCAACCCATATTCCACTTGAAATTGAAGCCCAGCCCGCCGATGTCGGGCGGCATCGTTATCATCGGATACGCCGTGCTTTCTTCCGCAACCGTGAAAAATCCCTTGTGCGCGGAAAGCAACGCGACGTTCATCTTCTGCAAAAACTCTTTCGCTTCGAGGTTGTAATTTCCGCCGAATTTGTTTGGCAACCATTCCCCGTCCTTTCTGCAATAATCGAGATAAAGCATGCTCGCGACGGCGTCCACGCGGATTCCGTCGATATGATAATTCGTTGCCCAGAAGTTGGCGGCGGATATCAGGAAACTTCTGACTTCGGGCTTGCCGTAGTCGTAAACTTTCGTGCCCCACTCGTAATGCTCGCCCTTTCTCGGGTCGGAATATTCGTAACAAGGCGTGCCGTCGAACAAAGAAAGCCCGTGCTCGTCCTTCGGGAAATGCGCCGGTACCCAGTCCAGCAAAACGCCGATGCCCGCCTGATGGCACTTATCCACAAAGCGCATGAGCTGCTGCGGCTCACCATAGCGCGAGGTCGGCGCATAATAACACGTCACCTGATAGCCCCAGGAGGGGTCGTAGGGGTATTCCATGATCGGCAGGAGCTCGATATGGGTGTAGCCCATGTCCTTGACGTAGGGGACGAGCTCCGCGGCCAGCTCTTCATAACTCAGGTAGCTGCCGT
>OHLI01001336.1_pt1 | contig 9830 bp, 10 predicted proteins | sample 1569051 | NCBI WGS metagenome assembly OHLI01 (sample SAMEA3879561, study PRJEB24766) | human gut metagenome | biome: human-associated habitat; feature: feces | place: USA | collected 1985/1987
CATAATCTAATGCATTCTACTCATCATCTTCAGGAGCTTCACCGCCGCCGGCTTCTTCTGCATCTGCCTGTGCATCGATCTGCTGCTGTGCCTGCTGTGCTGCCTGTTGCTGTGCTGCCTGCTGCTGTGCCCCCATCTGATAGAGATTCTGCATGGCACCCTGTGCATTGGAAAGATATTCCAGCATCTTCTCCTCCACACTGTGTACCCTGTCGAGAGCGACCGTTACGGCAGTCTCGGCAGCAATGATTTTCTCATGAGCCTTCTGACGCTTGTCATAGATATTCTTCAGAGTGGAAGTCTGTGCAAAGACAGCACCCGTCAGAGTCGGGTCTGTCTGTTGTGCAAAAGTGTCCGTACCTTTCAGCAGAAAAACCGCCAAAGCAATCACTACCGTTATTCTTAACTTGATTCTGTCCATATCATTCAGATTTTACGTCCTTTATTCCTTTGTTCACTCAGATTCTGTTCACGTTCCTCCTTATGAGGTAAAATCACCGGCTCCATCGGCCTGTTCAGCAGACAGTCGTTCCAGTCCTTGAAAGCCTTCGGAGGAAGCCACTGTCCCATACGGTACCGGATGTTCAGCTGCCTAGCAACCTGGGCCAGTAGGGGACGCTCCATGTCAGGCTCGAATACCTTTCCCTTCGTTTCAATCCGGATGCCGCCGTCAGTCCTGCTTATCTTCATCTGAATGCCTTCCTGCAGGGCCATCATGCGCAGTCCGTATATTCGCCCGGCCAGGTCGTTGTCAAAACAGTCGAAGGCACGTGCATTGGGAAACCGTTCCATGACTCCGGTTATCTGCCGGTCGGAAAATGTGCCGCCCAGTGAAACCAGAGCCGCACTGTCCCCAATCTGTATCCGGTTCATCTGGTAGAAGGCCATGGCATCAAAAGCCGATTCACAGAAGAACACGCTTCTAACATTGTCCGGACTGATACCCGAAGGAACAGCCACCCATGCCGAAGATGACGAATCCGTACCGGCAGCCTTCGACTTGTAACCGCCATGCCCCCTGACTTCATTTCCCTTTCCGTCAGTATATGGGAATCCGATATTGTAGCCCTCAAACTTCCCGTTGTTTCTGTCCCTTATAAGGGAAATAAAGGGCGAAAGAGCCGTTACGGTTGCTTTGGACAGTCCGCGCCGGAAAAACAGTCCCGGTATTTTACCTGTGTCAACCGGCTTCACCTCATATCTGGAAGCATCAAACACACCGGATGATTTTCCTGCCGATTTAACATACTCCCTGTCCTCCCTGTATTCAGGTTCAGGCATGTTGGCAAAACGTGCCATGACTTTGGCTATCTTCTGCCACTCATCTTTTCCTGATACCGTAAAGGAAGAAAGATTCTCACGGATGAGTGTCACCACATCTCCCTTGGAACCGTCACGCCGGAAGAAGGTCTGTACCGCCTTGTCGTTGGGATGGCTGACAATCAGCGTATCCCTTTTGTTGCCACCTTCACCGAGTACCAGCTCGATGTAACGTCCGACACCGGCCTTCCTGTCCAGACGGTATCCCAGGGCGTATGCAATGTCATCAATCCCCACACGGGATTTCATTTCCCTGAAATTAACCTTGTAGTCACTCATGCTTTCCGATTTAAGATGTTATAAAGAATTTCATATACCAAGCCCTGTACCGGCATTCCGATTCCTGCCCATCATAGTAATCTCCGGTTCGTATGTCTTCCGTGCCGTCATGTTCAGGAAAGCCTCCTTGTCCTTCCAGTCCGTAAGCTGGAAGAATGTCCTGGCCGTTTCCCTGGAAACCTTCTTCAGTCCCAGCTCCACACCATCGTATGACGCACGGATGGCATAGTCTCCGGAACGGGTTTTGACAATGGCCGCATTTCTGAAAGGCATCTCCTCGTCCGCACTGACAGGAGTCAGCGGGTCATTCTTCGCCAGATAAGGCTGCTCGCCGAGAGCCAGACGCTGTTTATCCACATGGTCAAGAATCAGGTCGGAAGCTTTGTTCACGTCAGCCATGACCGATACGATAAACTTCGGTTCCTGTTTCAGTACACCAATCCACGAGTCCAGATAAGCAGCCGAGTTGTCCGTTATCCTTGAATCAAATCCCATGGAATGGCTGATCATGGCAGCCGTAAGTTCCGCCACCAGCTCCTCCTTGGCATATTTCGGGTCACCGAACCTGCCGCCCATCTCCCTGTTCAGACGCTCCGGTGTCATGGTGGAGTGAGTCATTTCATGCAGCATGGTAGAATAATACTCCATTCCGCCACGGTAGGTTTCTTCCGGAGAATCACCGATATTGAACTGTGCTTTCATGGGCAGCACCACAATATCCTTTGAGGGAGAATAATAGGCACCGTTCTCACGTTTGTCGGCACGTATCGGACAAAGCCACTGCTGCGTCTCCACCATACGGTCGAGTGCGGCATGGGTGTACATACCTTCCGTATCCCGAAGTTCCGGAACCTTAAACCTGTCCATGAGCTTTTGCATCCTCTCCGGCTGTACTTCGGCCAGATTGGTCTGTGCCACATTGTACACCGGGAATGACTTGATGAAAGGAATGACATCCATATCCTTCTTCTCTTCCTTGCTCATTGCACGGTATTCCTCTGTGCTTATCCTCTTGCCGTGACTGTCCTTTATCATCATATCCCAGTACACCACCGGAAAGGCCTTTTCACCTTTCAGTACATGAGCCTTAAGGTTATGTGCCTGCTTGAAGGTCAGATATACCGGAAGCTGGTAGTTCATGGCTGCAGTATGCATCTGAAGAAAGAAGGAATTGGAACCGGAATAGTTTCTGCCACCCACATTCTGCGGCAGTCCGGCATAACCTGATGCGCCGCCAATCCATCCCTGTTTCCATCCGGTATCCTTCATCTGCTGCATACGCTCAATCATCATTGCAGCGAAGCGGTCTATGGCCGCCTGTCCGCTGTTTCCCTGAGAGTCAGTTCCAGATGCCATAGCTGTCGTCATCCATTACCTGACGGTCCATCTGCTCGATGTCCGTCTGTTCCACATAGAACTCAGCTGATTCATCCGAAGGGTCAGTACCATGTGAACGGCACCATTCCAGATAATCATCTGCATTCTCACTGTCCATAACAAAGCGGAGGAAACCTATCTTGCCCTCCTGCAGAAGCTCCACAAGCTCCTCATGATTCATTTTAGCTGACATATAACTTGTATTTTAGTTTTCTGATTATGTTACATTTTCATAGAAGCCGATTTCTCTACCTTTGCGGTGTTGGCGGCAAGCATACCGGTTATTTCCGTATTCAGGTACTTGGCCGCAATCTGTTCCCTTGTGGCCGTCTTGGTCTTGAAAAGAGAATAGCCGTCATCGAAGGAGATTTCATGCCGGGAAGTCTGTCCCTTTTCTCCGAGGTCAACCGACACCTTCCACTTGTTGTCGTTCCTGTCCTTGGCCACACGCACACCCTTGGGGTCAACACCTTCAGGAAGCTGATACTTCTCGTATGCGGATTTCAGATGCAGACGTTCCCCGAAGTTCTTTTCAATAAGCTGGTTTGGAGTGGCCACCCTGTCGAAGTAGGCATTCAGGTCCTGGCGTGAAGCCACGGCAGACATGTTCGTATCCCCAACCTGAACATAGAACTTGTATTTCCCAAAGTCAGGACGCTGCTCGTCTTTCTCCTTATAGACATTGAACTTGTTTACGGTTATGGAGCCGTCCGGTCCTGCAATCTCCATTGGCATACGGAAGGCTTCCTCAGATACCTTTGGCATCAGCTTTGTCGGATAGTAGCGTTCCATGAGTTGCGGTACCGTCATTTCCTTGTTCTGATAGGCAGCAAGGTCGGCTGCATTCATCTTCTGTGGTTTGAGCTGCTGTCCGTCAATCTTTGCGGTAAAGTACCAGTCGGCAGGATTGGTGGTACTCTGGTAGGCATGACCATGAGTTACCTTTTCACCGTTGGCAGTCACCATCTGCGGCTCACGAGGCTTTCGTTCCTGGGCTGTTTCCGTTTTCTGTCCGTCCTTCTTTTCGGTCTTTACTTCATTATCCGTCCCGGTCTCAGCTTTGGTCTCAGCTTTGGCCTTCGACTTCTTTTCCCTTACAGGTTTTACATCAACAGTGTTCTCCACTGTTCTGTCAGGAGCTTCCTGCATACCCTGTTCCTTTTTCTTCTTTCCCATATCTGTATTGTTTTGAATGGTTCTGTCATTAATTTCAGTTTTATCCTGTCCGGCCTTCTTCTTCAAAGAACTGTCCAGTGCATCACAGATTGCCACCCTGATTCCGGAACGTATCAGTCTGGGCAGATAAACGTCAAGTGCTGATTGAGGGAATGATGCAACCTTTACAGGTCTCTTGTAGTCAGGCAGCATCCTGTCTGTAATCTTGATGGCAAGCACTGCGGCAGCCTTGACGGCATCCTGCTTATAGAGTTCATAGAAACTGTTCCGTCTGAACAGCAGCATGGCATCCGGATGCTTCTTTTTCAGTTCGTTGAATTGCCGTATGATACCGTTATCATTATCTGAATCTGTCTTTTTGGCCATAGGAATCAGTATTAGAGTTTAAGGCTGTTTGCTTTTGTTCCCTTCCGGGATGGAGAGAGTGAAATAGCACGCTCCACGGACTGTTTGTCCACCACCTTCTGATACTCCCAACGGTTCTTGTCAGTCATGACAAGGCCAAGGTATTCAGGATGAATCTCATCATAGCGGAGCTTCTGCTGCCTTTCCCATTCCTTCATGTCACCCTTGATAAGCCTGAATCCCTGCTGCTCCTTCAGGTCAATGCCGACTGAAACCTTCTCGCCGCCCACATTCAGTTCAACAGGCTTTCCCTCCCGTACCTGCTGCTTCTGCTGCATACCCAGTTCAATGTCGTTCACCTTCTCCATGTCCTTCAGACGCTGCTCCAGCTTGATGTCAGTGACACGCCTGTGAATGACGGATTTCGTTTCGGGATCAAGCTGCAGATACTGCTGAGTCTTTTCACCGTTCACATTGACCGCCTTCTGTATTACCTCACCTCTGGCCAGACGTTCAGCCTCCTGCTGAGTGAGGTTGAGAACCTTGTTGCGTTCCCGGTCCAGTTCGGCACGTACCGGATAGGCAATAAGAGCCGGAGCACCGTTCTTGTCTGTAGTCATCTGTAGCTTCATCGGCATGGTGATGATGCTGCCGTTCCTTGCGTTGATGGATACCTGCATGATGGGAGTCACTTCACCTGCCATCAGCTTCTCCTTCACTTCCATAGGTAAACTGTCCGCCTTTTCACGGTCGATACCCAGTATTGCCAGTTTTTCGTATGGCAACAAACCGGACTGATTTCTGTTGTGCATTTCCATATTACTGTAATTAAGCTGTTATATTTGCGGTTCTAACCGCCTGAATGCCACAAATGTATTCACGGCAATCCCCTGAAAAAGAAATGCGCAACACTATTCTGATTTCACTGCTTCTGACGCTACTGCCGGTAAGCGTATCGGCACAGTTCTATACGATAACCAGAGATTCGGAAATTCTGTCAACAGAAAGACAAAAAGAGGCCTACAAGCATGTAGAAAAGGACGTTACAGAAGGGAAAAAGAATAAGATGATGTCAAAGGATACCCTGATTGTCGGGCCAGACAATCAGAAGAAATTGGAAGATAACAGCCGGAATGGTGACAGGAAAGCATCCCTAAAAACAGAAATGCAAAAGAATACAGATGATATTACTAAATCAGAAAGCAATCTTCCTGAACTGACCATACCTAATCTTTATAAAGAAATCATAAGAAACGGAATTCTATACCCAAAAATAGTTTTGGCTCAGGCTATCTTGGAGACCGGATGGTTCCGTTCTTCAGTATGCCGGAATAAGCACAATCTTTTCGGACTTACCAATCCACATACAGGAAAATACTATGAATTCAATCATTGGACGGAAAGTGTCAGAGCTTATCACACTAAAGTGCAATATAAATACAAGGGTGGCAATTATTTGCTTTGGCTTGATGAGATTGGGTATGCGGAAGACCCTAATTATATAATGGCGATTATAAGCATATTGGATATGTCATTATAAAAAAATGATTGTCCCCTAAATATATTATTATCATAAAAAACAGTATATTGTACTTGTTGTTCGGCCTAAATTTCAATAGTCAACTTTTCTTTGAGTTCATATTTTAAAATCGTTATATTTGCGTTTTAAACAGATTAATATAGTTTTATGGAAAATTTAAATAGATTAAAACTAGTTTTGGTTGAGAAGAAAAAAAAGGAACAAGTGTCTTTCGGAAGAATTAGGTGTTAATAGCTACAGAACAAGAGTGCAGAAAACGCTAGGAACTCTATAAGGAGAAGATTAAGGCGATGAATAAGCAGTCTGAAACAATAGAGAAATAGGTCAAGGTCTATAAGGAACAGGCGAAAAGTTTCAACGAGAACATCACCTGAATGCAGTAGACGAATGGAGCCCTACAGAAGTCACAGACCGAGATAATTTCACAGAATGCGAAGTTGGCCAAAAAGCTTGCGGATACAAAAGCACTGGCAACAAGGCTGGAAAAGCAGCCAAAACAGGCCTGGATAGAGTCGAAACCTGTGGGGGTTTATGTGGTTGCAGCAACGCTTGATTTGATAATCATTGTAATAGCGATAGTAAGTTAATAAGAAAGTGACATAATACATTGATACAAAGAAATAGAGTATGACAGCACAAATAAGAGAAAAATTGATTTATAATGGAGAAGAATACTATATGGCTACTGAGCCTTTGCAGCCTTATTTAGAAGAAAAGAAAATAGTTTTTGATTATCTTAGTACGGCTTGTTGGAGAGGATATGTTGGCGAATGGGTCGTGGAAGATAACAAACTATATCTGATCAATTTAGAAGCTAATATTCTAAGAGAAAAACAAGAATCTTCTAAGGAATATGAAACGGTAGGATTAGAATATCTGTTTCCTAACGAAAAAAAAGTTTTTGCTAAATGGTTTACAGGAGTTATTAGTATTCCCTATGGTAAGATGTTAAGATATATCCATTCAGACTATGCTTCTATATACGAAAAGGAGTTATACTTGGAATTTGTATCCGGCATTCTAGTTAGTAGTCACGAAAAGGATAATAATAAAGAAGATTTAGAGGAACATAGTTTTGTTGACTTTTGGAAAGACTTTTTGGACGAAAAAAACATGAGGAAAGATTAAATTAAAAGGATGGATAAAGATAACTTATACTTTGGAAACCAGTGTGGAAGTGACAATGCTTTCACCAGGAAAGCGAGGCTACTTCAGTCCATGTACAGAGTGGAGATCGGTGAAGTGGAAGGAGTTGGGCCTACAAGGGACTCCAAGCGTAAATACGGGAACATGATTAGCGAGGGTGAGGTATCTGGAAAGAACTTTCTGATGAAAGAGACTTTTGAGTATGCCAAGGAAAGAGTGGCCAACAAAAGGAAAAATGAGACGATAGACGGGTTCAGGCTGTTCAACAACCTGCTTTCGAGCCAACCAATGGCATTCAATCTGTTCCATCCCCTTATATTACTGTTGAAGCAGGATCCAGCAATGGTTACGCTTGCCGTGAGGTCGATATTCAGGAACTTCCCGCTATTTGAGGTGACGGAAATCGGTCTGGAATTTATACCAACACCGATTGACAAGTACACGAATGACAAGTCTGCCATGGATGCGTATATCCGATTCGTGGACAACAAGGGCGGCAAGCATATTATCGCCATCGAGACGAAATACACGGATGTGCTCGGAGTGAACGAGGCTAGCCATTGTAAGGAGCAGAAACAGATGCTCGTTGATACCGGTTTTTTCAGTGAGGACTTTGAGGAGCTGCTGATGGGAGGCAAAATAAAACTTACACAGATTTACAGAAACCTTTTACTTACAGAGCGGTACAGGATGGTCGAAGGGCTGAAGGACTCGTATTCAGTCGTTCTTTCACCAAAAGATCATCCTTCAACCGAAGAGGAAATCAACTCGGTTACGGAATACCTAAAGCCGGAGTATGCCTATAAGCTGAGTGTTGTTACCTTAGAGGACTTTGTGGATGCTATGATACAATATCTGCCGGAGTATTATGCCCATGTTTATGAGAGGTTTAGCGGGAGATACCTGGAGTTTGGAAAGGTGAATATTTGACTATAGAAGGTCACTTCGATAAGAATCTTATATAATAAAAAAATAAATTTGAAGTGAAAAAACGAATATTTACAGACAGAGAATAAGACATATAAGAAATAAAAAATAAGATTATGTTACATAGTACATACGCACATAAAAATACTTATGAGGATCCTAAAACTTCCTCTGTTTTCGAGAACCTTATGTTATTGCCAGATAATGTGTTTTGGCACATACTAAAGTCTTCTTGTTTCTATAATGAGAGAATGTTGACTAATTCAGGAAGGTTATTATCCTATGGGTTTTGGGCACACTGGGCACATAGAGATAATACTGGTACTGGTAATAATACTTATGTAGAGCCTGATTTATTTATACGTTTTGAGGAATTCGATGTAATTATTGAGGCTAAATATGGAGATTATGGTGGTCAGTATATAAAACAATGGACTCAGGAATTAACAGCATATGACAATGAATACGGGAAAGAAGAAAAGCCTGTTATATTCATTGCTGTAGGAGGTAATATGTCAATGGATATTGAAGAGATAAAAGTACGTGGTCGAAAGCATTTAATTTTCAAATGCAATTGGCTTTCTTTGTTAATAGCAACGAACAAATATAGAGGTGAATTGAAAAGGATTAGTGTTCCTGATATGAATACTTCAGCTACACTGCGTCTGCTTGATAATATAATACTGGCCTTCAATATAAATGGTGTGTATAATATAGACTGGTTTAATACCATGGCAACGGAAAAGAATATAATAAATTCATCTTCAATAGATAACTTAAAAAAATACTTTACGATATGAGAAAAGAGATTGACAATATATTCGTTGATGTAAGAAATGCATTCAGACTGCTTTCAAGATACCAGAAACGTATACTTAACATTGTAAATTATATTAGAGAACAAACACCATATACAGATATGTGGGGAAGCAAGAACTGGTATAGTGACGAGATTAAGAATAGAAGGAACAGCCCAGATAAGGAATATGCAAAATTGAATGTCTTTAAGGATATGTGGGGGTTAGACTTTCTGTATGGCCATTTCTTTGAGTATTATTTTGGAACTACAAAAATAGGGAAACATACTGTAGAGATGTCAATATTCCAGATTTCGGATGATGGATATTTTATATCTAATGATGGGAATAAGCATATGACAGATGTTTCTTCATATGCCAGTTCTGAAGTTTCTCATTCATATATAGTATTCAATGTTTCTGTATATACTACCAAGCTATCACAATTATGGTTAGGTGATCCTAATCGACCAAAAGAATCACAGAAAGATTTCTTGACTCGTTTTCTGGAGTCATCAAAAGATACACTAATAACATCTACAGACAAAGAACATACCATTCTAAAGAAATATGAGATGCAACGCTTTACTTCACAATCGGAAACAGATAAGGTAATAGCAGATTTCGCTAAAATTGTGAACGACAATACTGGAGTAAAATTCTTTAAGGAGAATTTTTATAGAAATGAAATTTTATAAAGAGACACAACAACTCAACCTTTCATAATATTAAATGTAAACTTTTGCTCAACAATATGCTTTCGTGCATGTTGGCAAGCTATGTGCTGTCTCTTTAGAGGGCTTTGTAGATGCTATGATACAGTACCTGCTGATAATTATGCCAAGATTTATGAGATGTCTGGGTTACTGTGAAAAGGATATTAATATAATTAAATATCAGGAATATGTACTTAAAAACAATAT
>OHLI01001340.1_pt1 | contig 9785 bp, 9 predicted proteins | sample 1569051 | NCBI WGS metagenome assembly OHLI01 (sample SAMEA3879561, study PRJEB24766) | human gut metagenome | biome: human-associated habitat; feature: feces | place: USA | collected 1985/1987
TATATTTTATAGAATAATAATTCTTCTATTACCGACAAAGAATGACAAATCCCTATCTTCCGTCATAATGCTACGTCTTTTATCGTTTCGCATTGCAAAGTAAGATAGGGAGGGGACAAAAAGTGTCCGAATTGTTTAGCCAAAATAGAATTTTGCAGTTAATCTTCTCCTTTTATAATTCTAATAGCAGGTTCCCATTCGGCTTCTGCTGCCTTATAGAGATATTCTGTCGATAATTCGCTGTTCTGTTCCACTCCGATACCTTCTTGATACATCCAAGCCAAGTGGAACATGGAGTCAGGCTCTCCCAGTTCTGCTGCTTTTAGAAACCAGCGGGCTGCTTCCTTTTCGTCTTTTTCAACCCCCAATCCATTTAGATAACAATTGCCGATACAGAAGTATGATTCAGTGCTTTCCTCATTTGCTGCCTTCATGAAGTAATTAAAAGCTTTGTTATAATCTGTAGGTATTCCTCCAAGACCATGTTGATAGATAATACCATATGTAATGGTAGGCTCTCAAATACCCTTGGTCGGCAGCTTTTTCATACCAGTATAGTGCTGTCTTTATATCTTGTTCAACACCTTCACCACGCCGATAGCAAACACCTAATTCATACTGGGCTTCAGGAACTCCACGATGTGCAGCATCGTTGAAACACTCAACGGCTTTGTCTATATCCTGCTCAGTTCCTTCGCCATGAACATAGCACAGACCAAGTTCATACATGGCTTCTGGAATCGCATTTACGGCCTTTTCAAAACGCTCAAAAGCTCGTTCATCGCTTTTGTTCCAATTCCTTCTTTATAACATATTCCTTCATAATAGACGGCATCCATTTGGCCAACAGTGGCACGAAAAGCGGCTGCCATCCGCAATGACTCAAAGCCGATTTTTTGCTTTTTTAACAATCTTCACTAGATAGTAGCTCCAGTATTTCGTCCAGTATCTTATCTGCAATGTTCTCGTTTTTCATGTCCTTAAGAATAATGCTATGTTAATAAAATGGTTTCAAACAGCAAAACTTATAGCAGCAACTATTGTTGCTATTATAGAAATGCTCAAAGTCCATGTTGAACGATTTCGAAGTTTTGAAACGTCTTGAGTTAGCATATACATCTGATTTTTTAATACCGTATTCTCTCTTTCATATTGTTTAAACTTTGTATCATGCTGCTTTGAAACCTCAACATTATGTTGTTTAATGGATTCCATTAGGAAGTACTTCAAAGTTTCAATTTCTTGCTTATATGAATTCTTGGTTGCATTTAGCTCTTTTTGGTATTTATCGATAACAGACAAACACTCTTTGATACTAATCTCTAGCTGTTTTTTGTATTCTGCAGTTTTACTATCAAAGCAAGAAGTAAATTCTTCTTCTTTTTTTTGTATAGTTTCATCGAAATGATCGAATTTCTCCTCATTTTTTGAGATGCGTTCAAAAAATTCTTCTCGTAAGTTATTGATTCTTGTCCTCAGAGTAATTGTTCTATTAAATGATTGCTCAAAGAGAACTTCGATAGCATGACTGTCAATATTATATTGAGAACAGAGATCATGTAATAAATTGGCAATATTCTCTTTTGAACAATCACTATCTTCCAGTTGTCTATACAAATCATTTTCAATTGAAACTGATATTTTCATTAATTCAAGAATCGCTTCTAAGTTTTCACTATTGGCTTGAAATGCACCCAATGTGCATTTTGCCAATTCTTGAATAACTTTCAAAAGACCATCTAATGATTTCTCTACATCTGTAGTTTTAATCAATCCCCATAAATATTCATTCTCCACTACCGGTGAAGCAACTTTGTTAAGTTCTTTGTATTTCTCTTGAACCACATTAAAGCTACTATCTATCTTTTTACTAAGTGCAATGAATTTATTTTCATCTAGAAGGTGTATCTTATTTGTTAATTTTCTCCTTTCCATTCCTGGTGATATAATTTTAATTTCGTTATTAGAAGTCTTCATCGTTTCCTATTTCTTTTATCAATTTAACAACAGAATTACTCTCGGATAATAATTTCGCAGTGCGAATGTTTGTTTCATTTATTCTCTTCTTTGTAGCTATGATATTATCGCGAGTATTCTTGATTTCACCAACAACATTTCCAAAGAATTGATATGTACCACATACATCCCTACTTGATTTTAGAACTGCCACATCAATTCTTAAATTATCAATAAAGATTGATTGAGAACGATGCAAAGAAAGCTGTAATTGTGCGTCTCTTACCTTTAAAGATGCCTTTGTATGGTCAAAAAGCATAAGAACTATATTTGAGAATATGCCTGCAGACAAACCTGCTAAACATTCTGCGATAAAGGATGCGATAGAAACGGGCATTCCTGGAATATGTAACAGCCCCTTTTCAATAATTTCATTCAAAGAAAATCCCAAAATCGCTACAGCTCCTGCAGATAACACTTTTGCAGCTTCGAACACTTTTTCTTGCCAAGAATGTTCCTTGCTACATAGGATTCTGAAAGCATTCTTGATAGATCCAAACATTTGACGAATAACGCTGAACAAGCGTTTAAAAGTGCCTGTGAAGAAATCATTGATTGCGTTTAATAATTCAGTACCAATTGCACCTATCGCACCACCAACAATACTTTTAATCATATTTATGGCTTTTGTTTTAACCTTTTTCCAGCAAGTAGATAAGACAGTTTGGACATAGTTCAGTAAACCCTGTTCCTTTATTCGTTTTCTTTCTTCATAAAATGAAGTAACTAAGTTTGCTATAACGTGCTTCATCAAGTCTTTTGCCGCAGCCATACCAGCACCTTTAGCAGCTCTCCATCCACGAATTTTAGCTTCATGTTTTACATATGCGATTTTTTCATCACGTATGTATTGCTCCATTGCATTCTCTGCACCTTCTTTACCTTCTAGAATATCTGCTAACTTAGAGCAGTAACCTTTATGCGAAGAAGAGTCATGAACATCAGTAGGAACTAAAAACATACCATTACCTGTTTCATGGATGGTTAGGTGGTTGCTTTTTCGCCACCGCTCAGCTTCAGCTCTTGATGAAAAACCAAATTTTTCCACTAATGCATCATCAAAAGCTGCAAAGTTTTGTTTTCTGATATAGCCAGCAACACTATAGGTTTTACCCTCCGCTACGGCAGTCTTATAACCTTCTTTGGTAGTTTCAATATCAGGTATTGGAACGACTGGACCAACACGATAGTTTCGTAAGCCAGCTAAAGACTCAAGATTTTGTGTTGGGTCACTAGTTTTAATAGAATTACCTTCGCCTTTAGATGTAATGTTATTTGTCTTTAGGCGTTGACTATATGCCTCTTTATATCTTTCGAATTTGGCTTTTCCTGCTTCTGACATACCATTAGTATTCTCAGAAACATTTTTATCAAAAGGATTTTTCTTGGCATCACTCATTTTTCTGGTTTGCCAATTAGCATTGGATTCAACATCAGTAGGCTTATGTCGCTTATCTATTTCAATACCATTTAACGATTTGACTGTTTTTGAATCCTTAGCTTCGCTGAAAGTCTCTCCTGTATCCGTCATTGCATCAACGTAATCTATAGCTCCCTTTTTGGTGGCCTCCATTAAATCGAACATCAAATCATGACTATCATCTATTTGTTTTTGAAGTTCATCTATTTGTGCTACTAATAATTCTTCCTGCTCTGAGAGTATTTCATCAAAAGATTCAAGAGATAAATCTTCATGTTCTATTTCGACATCAGATCTGATAATATCATTCTTGTTTTCCAGTTCCATAGGTATAATACATTTAATATTGTTTTGATATTTGATTTACAATCTTCTTCATCTCCCCTCTAACCTCTTTCGGCTCCATCACCTCCACCTTCTCCCTATGCCACAATAGCATCTGATAAAAGTTATAGCTCGGGCGAAGCCAGTAACTGAATACACTCCAGCCATCTCCTTGCTCCACTTCTTCTTGTGAAGCATGAATAGGCCGTGCCCTGACGTAATCCACTTGACTGCCATACACCTTTATTTTAATAGGTACAGGGTTGCAGTCCTCATGATTCACGCCATAACAACCTTCAAAGTAGCTTTGCGGATTGATATGTGGTGAAGGTGAAAGTTGTTGTTCCGTCAGTTGCAAGTTACTGGTGCGCTCCAGTGCATAAACCGAGGGATTCTTACGATTCAGCGGTTCGGCAATGAGATACCAGCGCTGTTCCCATGTCTTAAGAAAGCAAGGAATACATTCGTGGTGCTTTACTGCTTGCCGGTTGAAAGAGTGATAGTCGAACTCAACCACTACCTTGCGGTCAATGGCTTCGAGAATAGCATGCAGATGTTCCACACCGCTGGGCACATCTTCCAAGACCAACTCTCTGCGATGCTTCATGGCCAGTTCGGAGAGCCCTTGCACGTGGAAAGCGGAAAGCAGATATTTGTAAAGCGAGTTGTTCTTTATATAGTCAAAATTGGAGATGTAATACTTCCTTGCTCCCGTATCATACTCTATGTCAATGGCGAAGACATTGGAGACATACTCCTTGTATCGTCCGAATGTTTTGGGTATGATTTCTCCGTCATAGAGAGAGGAATACTCCCAATGATGGTTGATTTCCTTGAGCGACATCGGTTTGCCACGCGACAGAAGCTCTATGATGTACAGGCATTTTTCAAGTTTTCCCATAGTGTTTTTCTTTATTCGGTTACAAAATAACTCTACTCCTCAGACAAAAAACGTCTTACCTGTCACGGTAAATTTGCAAAAAAAAGCGTGGCACTGCAAAATTACGTCTTAGCTGAAGGTCCTAGGAAAACCCAATGAACAAGATGTAAGAATAGCAGCCCACGCTATAGCGTGAGAACCACTATGCTCTCTTTGTTCATTTGAAAATTTCCTAGGTTTTCAACTATAAGACAAGCATAACGCTTCTTCAATTTCTAATATGTCTCGGAGAGAGTTGCTTCAATCCGAATACAAAAATAGTTATTTTGTTGATGTTTTGCATTATAGAGAGCAAAAATTATAATTTGAATCCTCTACTTTTTCTTGGTTCTTCTGCTGATTGTCGCAGACCTTGCCGAAGTTTTTCCCATTGCTCTTTGAACCATTCGCTTATTGGTTGCCTGTTTATTGTAAGCACCAATTTATTATTATCAACCGAACTTTTCTCAACTTTGAAAATATCATTTTTGATTTCAAATCTTCGTTTATGCTCTTCGGAATAGATTTTTCCATTGCATCTGATAGCTTCTTTCTTTGTTAGAAGACAATCTATCATATCTTTGGTAAATCCAATGACTGTGCACAATTTTTCCATTCTCAACATTTCTTTGAGTATCGGAAACCAGTTGAATGCCTTTTCAAGCAAGGTGTTCAGTCTTGATATTTCCCTGTCTTTGGCTTCAAGTTCTTGGTTATGTATTCCTTGAAGATTGCGTATTTGTTTGTCGTGCTGTTCCTGTATTTGTTGCATCTTGGCTTTTAGTTCGTCAATACCCTTATTGTGCTTGACAACTTCCTGACGCAATTTCTCGTTGACTTGTTCCAGTTCTTTCAACTTTCCACTTCCGAAAAGAGAACCAATTCCGCTTGCTATGGCAGTGGCAGCATCAGTGGCTACGCTTTTGAGTTTGTCCGTGTGTATTTCCGATTTTACCAGTTTGAGCTCCTGTTCGGCAAGACTTACCTGTTGTTCCTTGTGTCGCTTGGTTTCATCTATGCGTTGCAGTTCGGCTTTCTGTTTCTCGATGATGAAATCATTTCGTTCCAAATGTTCCTTGCCTGTCTCGGATTTAGATTGCCCACGTTGCATGGAGAGTATGTCAGAAGCCAAAGTTTGCATTTCTATCATATCATTGTCATTGAGCTTTTGGCTCTTGCCTATGTCGTGGTTCATCCAGTCGAATACGATGTGTGCGTGGTAATTCGGTTTGAACCATTTTTCACCTACTTGGAAACTTTCTTTGTCCTCTGCATCAGGCTGTCCGTTCAGCCAATGCCCTTCATCTTTGTGCAGGAAGATTTGAAGCGGAGTGATGCCCCAACGTCTTTGGCATTCCTCGCTAAATTTCTTCACGTCTGTCAATGTGGTGTCCGGTTTGATGAGCAACACACCCTCACGGATGGGCGAGCATCCTGCCACTTTTATGATTTTTCCGTTCTTCCCTTTGCGTTCACGCTCTTTCTCCTGCATGGCACGACCTGTCTTTTCCTTGACCATTGCGGCTATCTGATTGTAGTAGTCGGTCAGTGAGGTATCGCCTAATTGTGATGATACCCACGCTTCGTTTCTTGCCATAAGGTCGGTGCGGATGTAGAACTTCTCCTTGCGGATATTGGCAAGGTATTCTGCTGTCCGTCTGTTATGCGGACTGCTGCTTCCGACATTGCAGGGCTTTATGTTGATGGATGTCTTTGCCATAATTGTCAGTGTTATGGAAAGAGCGTCTGAAAGACGTTCTTCCCATTTGTGAAATGAATGCAATGATTACATTTGTGCGGGCCTTCCGGCGGTCATCAGTCCGAAAGACCGCCGCGGGAGTGCAGAGGAGTAAACCCTTTGCCGGGTTGAAGGCAGGACCCTCGCGGGTTTTCAGGGCAGAGCCCTGAATCCCTCGGAAGTGCCCACAACTACCGAAGCGCAGCCGGTAGTTATAGTTCGCTATATCAAGGCAAGCCTTGAAGTTTCCTTGCCACTCCCTCCGCTCGTCCGACGCCCCCCCGGTATCGGGCTATCGCACCTTATGCCCGTGTGGTTGCTGTTTGCGCTGCACTTGTTGGTGCTGCTTCTCTTGCAGGTATTCGTTCAGGTATTTGTGGTCGCGGTAAAAAACGGACTGGTCGATCACTTCGGACGAGGGTAAGGATTCTCCCAGTCGGGCCAACGCTTTCTGCCCTGCGTCGTCGTTGTCGAGGAGGGCATGGACGACCCTGTGGCGCGAGAAGAACGAAACAGCCTTGTGCAGATTCACCACCGAGTTGAGCACGATGCTGTCAATCGACGGTAACGGGTTCCTTTCAGCGAGAGATAGGACAGAAAGTCGATAAATCCCTCGAACGCCATTGCCATATCGCTGCCGTTGTCAAGTGTCGTAATATGTTTGGGCGAGGAGCCGCCTTTGAACCGTGCGGAGCGGAGCTCCCACCCTCCGGCGTCGTTGCGGAAACCGACGGCGAAATACTCTTTGCCGCCGATCGTGTAACGCACCTCGCGGCAATAAGTCCGGGCGATGGCAGGGTCTATGCCTCGCCCCGTGAGATAGCTGACCAATGCCGGATGGATCTGTTCGCGGTCGGAGAGGATAGCAAGGCGGAGCGCTTCCGGTCAGCCTGTCTTTTGCGATTGGTCGGAAAGGGATACAAGCGTTCGTGTTCGCCTACTACGAGCTTTTAGACGGCCTCGCCCTCGGCACAACCCTCCATACGGGGCACAAGGTCGATGATTGAGCCGCCCTCGCCCGTTCCGAAGTCGTGCCAGAGGTTCTTGTCGTAACTGACACTGAAGCTGGGAGTACGTTCCTCACGCAGCAGCGAGAGGTACATGCCCCGGTTGCCGCGTTCTCACCGGGGTTTGATTCCCCGTACCGCGAGGTAAGCCCGAATACTAATGCGTCGTCTTATTTCTTCGTAATTCATGGTGTCGGATTTTTTTGTGGTTGTTTTATTATTTTGCCTCATTAGTATCCACTAAAAAATCGCTATAGTTTTTTTGAAATGATTGATATTTAATTTGTTACAAGAGATTTTCTTGCAAACGGACTTGAATTTACTTTTGCAGTCTACATCAGACTGTTATGTTTAAAGACAAATACGTTTTTGCTCAATTAGTTCAATTTCTTGACCGCAACAAGTTCAATCGTTTATCTGCTAAGTATCAGGGAGACAGATACGTAAAGTCATTCACCTGCTGGAATCAGTTACTTGTAATGATGTTCGGACAACTCTCAAAAAGCGAAAGCTTACGCGACCTTATCATTGCTCTTGAAGTTCATTGGAGCAAATTATACCACTTGGGTATGGGCAAGTCCGTTACCCGAAGCAATCTTGCTAAAGCGAATGAGGGTCGTGACTATCGGATTTTTGAAGAATACGCCTATCATTTGGTGGCGGCGGCACGTTCCAAGAGTACCGAGAAGATGTTCGGATTTACCGGTCATGTATATGCCTTTGACTCCACAACGATAGATTTATGTCTTGAAGTATTCCAATGGGCAAAGTTTCGTAAGCATAAGGGCGGAATCAAAGTACATACGCTGTATGATATTGAATCCCAAGTCCCAGCTTTCTTTCATATCACGGTGGCGGCAACCAGTGATATAAAGGTAATGCCTGAGATACCATACGAAAAGGGGCGTATTACATCTTCGACCGTGGGTACAACGACTTCGCCAATCTCTACAAGATAGAGCAGATAGAAGCAACGTTTGTAATACGTGCGAAGAAGAACTTGAAGTTCAAACAAATCTCATGGAAACGGAGGCTTCCAAAGAATGTTTTATCCGACTCTACCATTGAGTTTGTCGTCTATAAGAGTAGTAAAGATTACCCAGCTACACTCAGAAGAGTGGTTTATCTTGATGAGGAACAAGGTCGTGAATTCATGTTCTTGACAAACAACTTTGAACTTCCTGCATCGGTCATTGCAGAACTTTACCACAATCGTTGGAATATTGAACTCTTTTTTAAATGGTTGAAGCAACATCTAAAAATCAAGAAGTTCTGGGGTACGAGTGAAAATGCTGTCAGAATACAAATCTACTGTGCCGTAATTACTTACTGTCTAATTATATGTGTAAAGCACAATATGAAATTGGAACGGTCGGTTTATGAAATCCTCCAAATTGTAGGAATCTCACTTACTGACAAGACTAATCTCAAAGAACTCTTTGACAAATCAAATATCAACAACGTCAATGAACGATGTGATTCAAGTAAACCAAGTTTATTTAATTTTTAAGCGTCCATAATTTTTAGTGAACACTAGTGACATCCGCTACCTGGTGAACACGCTCGATCCGAAAGGCATTCCCGTCGTGACTCCGGCCGGCGTCCTGGGCGGACACCTGGACGCCATGAAATTCTGCGAGCATATCCCGCAGGAGGAGTACCCCGCCGGAGCACTGGCCGCAGCCCTCTACCTCTGCTCGGGCGTACGCGGTATGGAGCGCGGTACGGTATCGAGCGTCCGCGACGAGAACGGCAGCATACAGGCCGCTTCAGCCTACAACGTACAGCAAGTGCCGACATTCTTCCTCATCGATAAGAACAACGTGCTGCAGAAGCGCGACGTACAGATTAAAAACATTGACGCAGAGATAAAGAGTTTGTTGTAACTCTTACCTCTTAAACACATCACCCCTAATAACTTCTAATTATTCATATGCACCCATTAGAAAAGTTCAGCTATTGTCCGGTTTGCGGCAGCAAACATTTCGTCAACAATGACGGGAAAAGCAAGAAATGTAAGAATTGCGGCTTCGTGTATTATCTCAATCCCAGCGCTGCCACGGCCGCATTCATCCTTAATGACAACAACGAGTTGCTTGTGCTAACCCGCAAGAAAGAGCCTGCAAAAGGCACGCTCGACCTTCCTGGAGGATTCGTCGACATGGACGAGACTGCCGAGGAAGGCATGAAACGAGAGGTCAGAGAAGAGACCGGACTGGAAGTAACGGAGACGAAATATCTCTTCAGCTTCCCCAACGTCTACTACTATTCGGGATTCCAAATCCCCACAATGGATTTCTTCTTCCTATGTAAAGTCCAGGACTTTACCCGTCTCAGTGCCGGCGATGATGCCGCGTCCTA
>OHLI01001362.1_pt1 | contig 9642 bp, 9 predicted proteins | sample 1569051 | NCBI WGS metagenome assembly OHLI01 (sample SAMEA3879561, study PRJEB24766) | human gut metagenome | biome: human-associated habitat; feature: feces | place: USA | collected 1985/1987
CCGCCGCCGTAAACTGTCCGGCCCGTGCGGAGTGTCCGGTAGGCCGGCGACGGAATCGTGTCGGGCAGCGGATGAGTTCGGTAAGCCGTGCGATCCCCGCCTTTGACGTAAGGACGTTGAATTTCCCGGCCCGAAGGCGTATGATAGCGGGCGACGACCAGACGCAGGGCCGACCCGTCCGGAAGCAGATATTGGCGCTGCACCAACCCTTTTCCGAAGCTGCGGCGCCCGACGATTACCGCGCGGTCCCAGTCCTGCAGCGCTCCGCTCACGATTTCACTGGCCGACGCCGACCGTTCGTCGATCAGGACGATGAGCCGCCCTTCGGCCGGAAATACCGGATTCCGGCGGGCGGAATGGACTACGGACGGTACGCTGCGGCCTTCGGTCGAAACGATCCGCGAGCCTTTGGGCAGGAAAAAGCCGGACAAAGCGATCGCCTGATCCAACAGTCCTCCGCCATTGCCCCGAAGATCGAGAATCAACTCCTTCGGACGGTCCAGCTCTTCGTAAGCCCGCTGCACCTCCCGCATGGTGGTCTGACCGAAACGGATCAGTTTGATGTATCCCACCGCAGAATCGACGCGGTAGGCCAGCTCGACGGAGGGGAGAGGTATTTCCCGTCGGACGATTTCGTACAGAATCGGTTGGCAGACTCCTCGTCGAATCACTAGGATTTTTACTTTCGATCCGGCATCTCCCCGCATGACGGAGATGAGCTCGGAGGCCGGGATCTCCTTCACGGTGCGTCCGTCCACCCGGACGATCCGGTCGTCGGGACGGATGCCTGCTTCTTCGGCGGCCCCTCCCGACAGGAGGGAGGTTACGACCAGCGAATCACGGATCCATTGGGTCTGAATGCCTATTCCTCCGAACTTACCCCGATAGAGGCTCCAGAATTCAGCCATCTCCGCAGCCGAGGCATATTCGGTATGGGGATCGAGTTGCTGTACCATGCTGCGGATCGCCTCCTCGACCAGCGGCGCCATATCGACCGAATCGACATACATCTTGCGGATATATTCGTAAGACCGCTCCAGCTTGGCGAGCGACCGTCGCTGTGCCCGGTCGGGCCGGGAAACGGCGATATCGGCCGTCCGGAACGATGATAATCCCGCCACGGCCAGCAACAGCCCGAAAAACCACATGCTCCGCTTCATATCGAATTACATGATTGCATATTTTTCCGTCCGGCGTCCTCCCAAGCAGGTACCGCGAAACACCGGGAAATGATTTCCGACTGCGAGCAGGGAGGAAAGGCGTGAACCCCGTCTTCTTTCCGGCGATTCGGTAGAGCCATAGATACCGCCTCGGATGCACCCACATTCGGAACGGGGCGTATCCGCCGATAACTCTGCTCTCTCAACTACCGCCGGGGCGGCTATTCCGCGTCCGCTCGGACAGGCGCTTCGGATTATCTATAACTAATTATCTAACGGAGTGCTTCGGCCAGTCGGGTGAACGGCACCTGGGTCTGTTCGCCGGAGGTCATATCCTTGATCGTCGCCACCCGTTCTTCCAGTTCCCGGCTGCCGACGATTACCACGCAGGGGATTCCCCGGCGATTGGCATACTCCATCTGTTTTTTCATCTTTCCGTTTTCGGGATATATCTCCGCCGGAATACCTGCGGCACGCACCTCCTGCAACAGTTTCAGCGAGGCATGCTCTTCCGCTTCGCCCAGATTGGCGAACATCACCCGGGCCGCACAGCCCAGATCGGCCGGGAAGAGTCCGAGGCCGGTCATCACGTCGTAGATGCGGTCCGCACCGAACGAAATGCCGACACCCGACATGTTCGGCATTCCGAAGATGCCCGTCAGGTCGTCGTAGCGTCCGCCGCCGCAGATCGACCCGATGGCGAAATCGAGCGCCTTGACTTCGAAAATCGCTCCCGTATAATAATTGAGCCCCCGGGCCAGCGAGAAGTCGAGCTCGATCGGCAGCTCCACCCCCAGCCGGTTCACGTACCCGAAGATCGTTTCCATCTCGGAAATGCCTTCCAGTCCGACAGCCGAGGCGCCAATGACATCTCGCAACACAGCCAGTTTCCGTTCATTATCGCCTGTCAATTCGAGTATCGGTTGCAGCTTTTCGATCGCATCGGAGCCGATGCCGCGTTCCGTCAATTCAGCCTTGACAGCCTCCAATCCGATCTTTTCCAGCTTGTCGATGGCGACCGTAATGTCGATCATCTTGTCCGCATGTCCGATGGTTTCAGCAATGCCGTACAGAATCTTGCGGTTGTTTACCTTCAGCGATACGTTAATTCCGAGCGTCCGAGTTCCACTTCGCACAGCAGCGATCGGGTGCCGATGACATCCACGTCGCACTGGTAAAACTCCCGGTAGCGGCCTTTCTGCGGACGGTCGGCCCGCCAGACCGGTTGTATCTGGTAGCGTTTGAACGGGAAGGCGATTTCGCTCTGGTGCTGCACCACATAACGGGCAAAAGGCACCGTCAGGTCGTAACGCAATCCCTTTTCGCAAATTCGGGAGGCCGTGCGCAACTCTTCGTCATTCAGTCCGGCGGCGTAATCCCCCGAATTGAGGATTTTGAAAAGCAGTTTGTCGCCTTCGTCGCCGTATTTGCCCAGCAGGGTGGAGAGGTTCTCCATCGCAGGCGTTTCGAGCGGGCCGAAGCCGAAGGTGCGGAAAACGTCCCGGATTTTGTCGAAAATATATTGGCGGCGCATCATCTCCAGCGGGGAGAAGTCGCGTGTGCCCTTGGGTATGGAGGGTTTTTGTGCCATTTTATTCCACCAGTTTTCTGTATTTTACACGATGGGGCTGCGTATCGCCGCCCTGCGCTTTCTTCCACTCCTCGTATTCGCTGTACGAACCTTCGTAGAAGACCACTTTCGAATCGCCTTCGAAGGAGAGGATGTGCGTGGCGATACGATCGAGGAACCAGCGGTCGTGGGAGATCACGACGGCGCAGCCGGCGAAATTCTCCAGACCCTCCTCCAGCGCACGCAACGTATTGACGTCGATGTCGTTGGTCGGCTCGTCCAGAAGCAGCACATTACCTTCCTCCTTGAGTGCGAGGGCCAGGTGCAGGCGGTTGCGCTCGCCGCCCGACAGCATGCCGCACTTCTTCTCCTGATCGGCGCCCGTGAAATTGAACCGGGCCACGTAAGCGCGGGCATTGACCTGGCGGTTGCCCAGCATAATCAGGTCGGTACCCTGCGAAATCACCTCGTAAACGGTTTTTTCCGGGTCGATGGACTTGTGCTGCTGATCCACGTAGGCCAGTTTGACCGTCTGACCGACAGTGAAAGTTCCCGAAGTAGGCTGTTCGAGTCCCATGATCATCCGGAAGAGGGTAGTCTTGCCCGTACCGTTGGGGCCGATCACACCGACGATACCGGCAGGCGGCAGCGAGAAGTTCAGTCCCTCGTACAGCACCCGGTCGCCGAAGGCTTTCGATACGTCGTGCGCCTCGATCACCACATCGCCCAGACGCGGGCCGTTCGGGATGAATATTTCGAGCTTTTCCTCCTTCTGTTTGGTATCTTCGTTCATCAGCTTGTCATAGGCCGACAGACGGGCTTTCGACTTGGCGTGACGTCCGGAGGGGGACATACGCACCCACTCCAACTCGCGTTCGAGGGTCTTGCGACGCTTCGATTCCTGCTTCTCCTCCATAGCCATACGGGTCGTCTTCTGCTCCAGCCAGCCCGAATAGTTACCTTTCCAGGGAATACCTTCGCCGCGGTCGAGTTCCAGAATCCAGCCGGCCACGTTATCCAGGAAATAGCGGTCGTGCGTCACGGCGATCACCGTGCCCTTATATTGTTGCAGGTGTTGCTCCAGCCAGTCGATCGACTCGGCGTCGAGGTGGTTGGTCGGCTCGTCCAGCAGCAAGACGTCCGGCTGCTGCAAAAGCAGGCGGCACAAGGCCACGCGGCGGCGTTCGCCGCCCGAGAGTACCTTGACGCTCTGATCCGGGTCGGGACAGCGCAGGGCATCCATCGCACGCTCCAGTACGCTGTCCAGCTCCCAGCCGTTCACGTGGTCGATCTGTTCGTACAGTTCGCCCTGACGCTCGATAAGTCGGGCCATCTCTTCGTCGTCCATCGGCTCGCAGAGTTTCTGGTTGATCTCCTCGTACTCCTTCAGCAGGGCTACGGTCGAGGCGCAGCCCTCTTCGACCACTTCGCGCACGGTCTTGGCATCGTCGAGTTTGGGTTCCTGTTCCAGGTAACCGACCGTATAACCGGGCGAGAAGACCACTTCACCCTGGAAATTCTTGTCGATACCCGCGATGATCTTCATCAGAGTCGATTTACCCGAGCCGTTCAGACCGATGATACCGATCTTGGCGCCGTAGAAGAACGAGAGGTAGATGTTGTTGAGAACTTTTTTCTGGTTGGTGAAGGTCTTGCTTACGCCGACCATCGAAAAGATGATTTTTTCGTCTGCCATATTTTTCTTTTTGAATTATTTGCGGAGTTACACCGGAATAACGCAGGTCGCGCTACAAGCCAACCTGTTTCGACTTGTCCGAAACGCGATCTGTCCGGGTCCGAATCTATTTGGGAACAAAGATAACGCAAACCGGGCGGAGCGCCAAATTTATTTGTTCTCCGCAGAAATACGGCTTTTCCGCAAAGGCACGCGAACAAATCGCAGTGCGACCGTTGCCCTCTTGTTGAAAAACTACAACGGAATGCCTGTGGCATAACTGGTGCTTTCGCCCGGATCGAAGTTTACGGGAAAAGAGATCAGATACCGGCAGGGATGCCCCATTTCGAGAAGCGGCGTCCATTGTCCCGATGTGTCGAGAATCAGTTTCTGCACGTGTTCCGTCAGTGCAGGATGAGGTGATTCCGATGCGCCGACCAAAGTGATTGTGCCGTCAGGCTCTATATAGAACTCGACACGTACGGTGCCGTACACACCCGCTTCGTACAACTTCGTATCATATACGAGATTTCGGTTCAAATATTCGCGGAAAGCCATCAATCCGTCCTTTTTACCCCGGAATGTCGGCTTGACGAAAGCTCCCGGCAGGAAATTCATATTGATCAGCATTTTTCGCACATACGGGATTTTTCGGCCGTCCTTGTATGCCGGGGTGAAAGGGTTCAATTCCGATAATGCCGTATTCAACAGCTCCCGGCTGCGCTGGGTCGGATTGAATCGCACTCCGCCCAGCGAATCGGGATATTGTACATCGACGCAGCGTCCCAGCGTGTCTATCGTAAACTTCATAAGCAATTCATGCGAGAGTTCTTCGATTCGGTAGCCGTCCCGCTTCATGACTTTCGTCACCTTCTTCTCGAATTGTTTGCGAAAAACATCCGGGTCGTCCGACCCTGCATATCGCGGCGGAATAATCTGCGCTGCTGCCGGCAAACTTATCAGGCAAAGAATGAGAGAAATTATTTTTCTCATAATGTAAATGTTTTATCTTAACCTGAAATCGACCGGAAGCACAAACTTCTGTCGGACGGGAGCGCCAAAATAGAGCGCGGGTATCCATTTGCCGGAAGTCGATAAAATAATTTTCTTAACACGATAACTCATTTTCGGATGCGGCGATTCCAATACTTTATCGATTTCGACGGAACCGTCCGTATTGACAATAAAGACGATGATTACCCGGCCGGAAACACCCCATGGCCGAAGCTCTTCGGGATATTCAACTCTTTTTGCAATATATTTTTCAAACACAGTCAAATCATTCGGCTCGCTCTTTTTAAAACAAGCCGGGGTAGTTACTTCAGGGATATAGGCAAAATTGTATTCCATCGTCTGTCGGTAAGGAACTTTTTCGCCCCTTTCCGTCGCGGGCTGAAAAGAATCGATTCCGGCCAACGCCGTGCGAAGCAACTCCAATGTCCGTTCTTTCACGATAATCGTTTGGCGGCGACAGGTGTCGGGAATTTCCAGATCGATGCAGCGTCCCAGCGTATCGATGGTAAAATTCATCCAGAAGTAGTGAATAAGGTCATCAGGAGTATAGCCGTCGCTATAGTAAACCTCAGTCACACGTTCCATAAGCGCTTGCCGGAACAGCTGAACATCGTCCGAACCTTGAAATAGGGGAGGAGTGGTTTGGGCCTCCGCAATCGTGCACGAAAAACAGGATAAAAACAAGAGCAGGATCTTTTTCATGGGAATTGGGTATAATATTTGATTAAAAATACGACATAATTCGTCGCGGTCCAAATATTCCTGCGGCAAAATGCAACGGATATAAAAAATTCCAATGCGAACATAAGAAATAAATAACGGTTATCGATGGCTTTTCCCGTTCGTTTATCGTATATTTGTAGAGAGAAATCAACCACACAAACAAATAAATTATTTTCAGTATGAGCAAAAGTGTTAAAGGTACCAGGACGGAGCAGAACCTGCTCAAAGCATTTGCCGGCGAGAGCCAGGCACGGACTCGTTATACGTTTTTCGCAAGCGTAGCCAAGAAAGAGGGTTACGAGCAGATCGCAGGTGTTTTTGCGGAAACTGCGGATCAGGAAAAAGAGCATGCGAAGCGTTTCTTCAAATTCCTCGAAGGCGGGGATCTGGAGATTACGGCCAGTTATCCGGCCGGCCGGATCGGCACCACGGCTGAAAACCTGCTGGCGGCAGCCAAAGGGGAGAACGAGGAGTGGGACGTGCTCTATCCCGACTTCGCCAAAGTAGCCGAAGAGGAGGGCTTCCCCGAAATCGCCAATGCATTCAAGCAGATTTCCAAAGTCGAGGCGGAGCATGAGCGCCGTTATCTGAAGCTGTTGAGCCGCATTACGGACGGCAACTTCTTCAAGCGCGACGGCAAGATCTGGTGGCAGTGCCGCAATTGCGGATTTATCTGCGAAGCGGAGGAAGCGCCGAAAATCTGCCCGGCATGCCAGCACCCGCAGGCATACTTCGAACCCAAGAAAGACAACTATTAACGGAGTTCTTTTATCGAACGAGCCCGGATCCGTTCAGCGGATCCGGGCTTTTTATACAATCCAGGGCTTTTTTCGGTTGGACAGGTCGTACCGGAGATATGCGGATGAAAAGCGATAATAAGGCATTATCCACCGAAACGGGAACGGAAAATCCAAAATGGAAACGGTTACAACCCCAACAGGAGGCGGGTATCCGTCATGAATCGCTCGTACCGCAGCCGTGAATCGGCCGGCATGGAGAGGGTGTCGCCGACCTCCGAAGGGGTGATCCGGTAGCCGGGTGTCAGGACCCACACCGGCGTCAGTTCGAGCGAGTAGCGCAGCGAACCGTCGGGAGAACGGGTTACCTCGACGGTCGCCACGATTCCGCCGTCGCAATAACGCTTCCGCTGGTTGGACACGAAATTACCGAGCGAATAGAGTACGATCCCGTTACTGTCCTGTTCGTAAGGCTGTACGACATGCGGGTGGCTGCCGACAATCAGATCGACCCCGTGTCTTCGCAGAAACCCGGCCAACTGCCGCTGCACCTTGTTCGGTCGACGTTCGTATTCGTTGCCCCAGTGCATGCAGGCGATCACGCAATCCACGCCGTCGTGCTCGACCGCCGCCAGGTCCGCGGCGATCCGCACCGTGTCGATGGGATTGACCGACAATCCGGAAGGGACCGGAAGACCGTTCGTACCGTAGGTGTAGTTCAGCAGGGCGAAACGTATGCCGCCCGCTTCGAAACGGAGCGGATGCCTCGCCCGGAAATCCGAGCTGTCCAGAAAAACGCCCGTATGTTCGATGCCGTGCCGGTCGAGTTCCCGGATCGTCGTACGGATGCCTTTCGATCCGCCGTCGCAGCAGTGGTTGTTGGCCAGTACGGTAATGTCCACGCCCAGGGAGTCGAGTGCCTCGGCCAAAGCCGCAGGGGAGCGGAAGCAGGGGTAACCCGTATAGGGTCCGGATTCGGAAAGGGTGGTTTCGAGATTGACGATCGCTGCATCGGCCGCACGGAAGCGCTGCGGTGAGCTGGGGCGTATGCTGCATCAGGTCCCCGGCGAAGACCAGCCGGGCACGCCGTACCTCCGGGAGGGATGGCTTGGAAGGTATGTCGATTTCGGCTGTCCGGCTCCGATGCGACAGCGTGTGGGAGCAACAGACGTAAAGGGCGCCGGCTGCAGACAATCCGATGATTGTCAGAACGATGATTTTCGAAAATTTCTCCATTTCCCGTCAAAAATACGATACGGGGCAGAATTATCCAAAAAACTCCGTAGATTTGCGTCGGCGTTGATGGGCGCATTCCGAAAATAGATTGTTATGAATAATTTGCGAGGTGTGCTGTATGCCGTCGTTTCGTCGGCTACGTTCGGGTTGATCCCGCTGTTTTCGATTCCGCTGCTGCAAGGAGGTATGTCCTCCCCGGCGATCCTGTTCTACCGCTTCGGACTGGCCGCCGCGATGATGGGGCTGATCGCCCTTGCGACCCGGCGGCCGCTTCGTATTACGTGGCCGCAAACCGGCACGCTGTTGCTTCTGGGTGCGATGTATTCCGTGACGGCCCTCGGGCTGTTGCGTTCTTACACCTACATTCCCAGCAGTGTGGCCACGACGATCAACTTTCTATACCCGCTGGGCGTGGCGATCGTGATGACGCTGTTTTTCCGCGAAAAAAATTCCGTCTGGCTGCTGGTTGCGATCCTCATCTCACTGGTGGGTGTGGCGCTGCTTTCGTGGGGCGATATCGGCGGTCCGCAGAGCGACCGTGCCATCGTCGGCGTCGGGTTCGCGGGAGCGACCGTGCTGACCTACACGATCTATATCGTCGGTGTGAAAAAAAGCCGTATTTCCCGGCTCGATCCGATGATCCAGGCTTTTTATGTCCTGCTTTTCAGCGCCTGCTTCTTCCTCGTGTACGCTCTGTCCACGACCGGTGCTCCGCTGCCCGGCAAGTGGCATCTCTGGCAAAACCTCCTGTTGCTGGCCCTGGTGCCGACCGTTGTATCCAACCTGACGCTCGTTCTGGCAATCAAGGAGATCGGTTCTACGATGACATCGATCCTCGGTTCGATGGAGCCGCTGACGGCAGTACTCGTCGGGGTGCTGCATTTCGGGGAGAAGTTCGGCCTCGACAGTGCCTCGGGCCTGATACTGATTATCACGGCGGTCATCATCGTCATTCTTCAGGCCAAGAAAAAAGAACATCCGCAAACCCTCCCGCACGAAAGCATCCATTAGCTTCGGCAGTAACGGCTGCGGAGGAAACCTTCCGACAAGGAGCGACGGACTACCGCTCCTTTTTTTCAGGCCGCTTGGGAAACCACCCTTTTTCGACCCGCTTGCGCTGTTCGAACAATTCGCCGATACTCCAGAACGAAGAGGCGCCCCAGACTGCCAACAAGGTGGACCAGACGATGTTTTCGACCAGTACGGAACCGATGACCGCCGCGATTCCCATCAGGAGGAAAATCCACCAGATCCGCACTCCGAAATAGTATTCGCCTTTAGTCACCAGCGGATGAAAAATACCGATGATGAGAAACGTGGCGACACCGATCATGATGCCGGCCAGATGATATTCCATCAAAAATTCCATAGTTCAACTCTTCTTTGTTTTTCCGAACAAAATACGTGCCCCGTCGGAAAGACAGACACGGAACACGCTGCAGGAAATGTCCCGTCGATGAGCAGTTCGTTCGCTGCAAAGATACGATTAAGCCGAGGGCAAAAACAAATTTATTTGTGCTTTGCCGA
>OHLI01001373.1_pt1 | contig 9588 bp, 9 predicted proteins | sample 1569051 | NCBI WGS metagenome assembly OHLI01 (sample SAMEA3879561, study PRJEB24766) | human gut metagenome | biome: human-associated habitat; feature: feces | place: USA | collected 1985/1987
ACATTGCAAAACAGGTGATCGGCAAAAATGCAAATCCTTCTATTTTCGAATAAACACCACATCCCGCAACTGCCATCACACCAAATTTGTTGATATTCGTCTGCACGATGATATTGGCAAATGAAATGATGGAGTTCTGCATACCGGACGGCAGTCCGATTCCGATGATCTGTCCCAACATTCCCTTATGAAAACGGATCTGTGAGATCTGTACCTGATAGACATCTTTGGTGCGCATCAGACGGAGCATACATAAAAATGCGCTGGAAAACTGCGAGATGATCGTCGCAAGTGCCGCCGCACCAACGCCAAATCCCAGTAAACCTACAAACAATAAATCCAGTACAATATTTACAATCGATGAGAAAATCAGATAATAAAGCGGATGTCTGCTGTCCCCGACCGCCTGCAAGATTCCCATCACGATATTATACATGACAAATGCGACCGATCCCGCAAAATATACCCTGAAATATACAATGGAGTTTGGCAGCACCGACTCCGGCGTTCCCATCAATACAAGAATCTGGGGTGCCAATATCATTCCGACCGCTGTCAGGATACAGCCGGACACCAGACCAAATGCAATATTGGTATGTACTGCTTTTTTCAATCCTTCATAATCTGCTGCTCCAAAATATTTCGAAATGACAACGCCGGCACCAACTGCAATTCCATTAAAAAAGCCGACCATCAGAAATATCAGACTGCCGGAAGAACTGACAGCTGCAAGAGCATCACTGCCAAGAAAATTACCGACGATCAGAGAATCGGCGGTATTATATAACTGCTGAAACAGGTTCCCTAAAAAGAGGGGGATTGCAAATGACACAATCCCCTTCCAGATGGAACCCTCTAATAAGTTTGTTCCTTTTTTCATCTTATTTCATTACAATATTGACAATTCTTCCCGGAACGTAAATCTCTTTTACAATGTTTCCAGTCAGCTTATCTGCAATTGATTCTTTTGCTTTTGCAATAACATCGCGGAGTTTTGAGTTGTTTGCGGGGTCGCTGCCGCCTTCTTTAACGGCGATTGCAATTTCTCTGCCTATTTTTGTGAAAACCTTACCTCTTTGAGAGTCGGTCTTCTCCTTTTTGTTTTTAATGTTTGCCCATTTGGAATGTCCGGACATAGGTGTACCTCCTGAATTTTTCGCCGACGCACATTATTCGCTGCGCCGTTTTGATTTTGATTTTGGTAAATTTTTATGATAATGCCGCACTCGAAATTTCAAGGCAGCTTATCGCCTTTTTGATTTCGGACGAATTGAACCGCTTTAACGTATCCGCCGCTGTTACTCACCGGTGTAGGGCCTGCACACAGCAACAACGCGGTGCATACTTGTTCCGGCGGAAGAGCTAAAGTCGCCGAGACAGGTGATGAGCGTCAATCTTGATTCGCCGTCATGCTGCATGACTTCCCACGGAACATGCTGATAGTGGTATTGGTTAATGCTTTCAACGATATAATAAGCGTATTCGCCGTTCTGCATTTTGACAATGACCTGATCCCCGGGCTGCAATTTATCCTTTACAACGGAAAAATAACCGAGTTTGCCGCTGTATCGATTGTGCCCCGCAAGGATAACGTTGCCGCCTGTTACGGGATCCCCGCTGTATTTGAGCCATCCGGCACGGAACGGAGAACGTACGGTTGCCATTTCGCCGCGCCAATTGTATCCGACGGGATCCACGGGGCAGGTTATATCATATTGCGGAAAATAAACGCATTCGGGCGCATAATCGTAAATGAACGGTTCTTCCGTAACATTTTCGGGCAGGGGCGTTTCGTCCGGCGAAAACGTCGGACGCGGAACGAGACTGCCCTGCGGCCCGATGTTGGGATTGTTCGGGTCATCGGGATCACTCGGGCTGCCTGTCGGGAAAGGCGGAATCGTTTCGAATACTTCTCCGAAGATGTTGCGGCGTATCCAACGCCCGGCATCGTCAAAGAAAAACGTCGTGTCGCTCACGATAATAATGATACCCGCAAGCATCAGCACAACGGCGATTGACGTCACAATGGCGTTGTGACGGCGGTTTCTGCGCCTTTTTTCGGCAGGAGTATATACTTTTCGTTTCTTTTTATCCATAGCCCCTTTATTATATCAAAGAATTTTAGTGTTGGCAACAGAAATTGTTTATGGTATAATACGGAATATAACGGAATTTTGATCCGGGGACGGCGGTTCGGCTTATTTTTGCTTAAAGTTCAAAGTTTTTTCACCGAACAGCCGCAATCTGCTCCGATCGAATGCACGGATGCCGCCTGCGTGCAGACACAGCGGGCGCTGCATCACAACAAACGAACGCTGGTTCTGTTTAATGCATCAGCGTATTTCCGACAAGAGGTATCCACATGGACTTCAAACAAAACCTTTGCGCCGCTCTCAGCAATGCCTGCGGCATGACTGCCGAACAGATCGGCGATATGCTTGAAACTCCGCCGAACCCCGCAATGGGTGATTTTGCGCTGCCCTGCTTCAAGCTTGCAAAAACTTTCAGAAAAGCTCCCCCGGCAATTGCCGCGGAGCTTGCCCGGAATCTCGGCGAAATTGAGGGTTTTTCCCGTATTGAGACAGCCGGCGGCTATCTGAACTTCTTTACGGACAAATCCGCATTCGCCCGAACCGTCATTCAAAGGGTTCTTTCCGAAGGCGACGGCTACGGTGCTTCAACCGAAGGCAGCGGAAAGAATATCTGCTTGGATTATTCTTCCATAAACATCGCAAAGCCCTTCGGTATCCACCATATCACAACAACGGTTCTCGGAAATTCGCTCAGGCGTATCTTTGACCATTTGGGCTACAAGACCGTCAGCATCAATCACCTCGGTGATTGGGGAACGCAGTTCGGAAAAATGATCGTTGCATACGACAAATGGGGCGACAGAGAAAAAATCGAAAACGGCAATTCCGTCCGCGAACTTGTTGCACTCTATGTCAAATTCCATGAGGAGGCCGAAAAAGACCCCTCTCTTGAGGATGAAGCACGTGCCGCATTCCGCCGCATCGAGCTGCACGAACCGCATGAATGGGAGCTTTTCCAGTGGTTCAAAACGCTGACGCTCAAGGATGTTGCGCGGGTCTACGACCTTTTGGGCGTAACGTTCGACAGCTATAACGGCGAAGCCTTCTACGAGGACAAAATGCCCGCCGTTGTGCAGGAGCTTAAGGATAAGGGGCTTACAAAAATCGACAACGGCATGACCATTGTCGATCTCTCCGAATATGATATGCCGCCCTGCATAATCCTTAAGAGCGACGGAAGCACCATTTATGCAACCCGCGACATTGCCGCTGCGGAATATCGCAAGAATACTTACGATTTCTATAAGTCTCTGTACGTTGTTGCCTATCAGCAGAGCCTGCATTTCCGCCAGATTTTCAAGGTGCTTGAGCTTATGGGCTACGATTGGGCAAAGGATTGCGTTCATGTCAGTTTCGGCATGGTCAGCATGGAGGATATGACTTTCTCCACCCGCAAAGGCAATGCTGTTTACCTTGAGGACGTTTTGAATGCCTCGATTGAAAAAACGCTTGAAATTATCAAGCAAAAAAGTCCCAACCTTGAAAACAAGCAGGAGGTTGCGCGGCAGGTCGGCGTCGGTGCACTCGTTTTCGGCGTGCTTTATAACGGCAGAATAAAGGATTACACCTTCTCTTGGGAAAAATCTCTCAATTTCGACGGCGAAACCGGTCCCTATGCGCAATACACCTATGCACGCGCATGCTCCGTAATGCGCAAGGCGGACGGATTCGATGCCGAAAACGTCGATTTTTCGGTGCTTTCGGATGAAGCTTCGGCCGCGCTGCTTCGCGCAATAGATTCACTGCCGGGCTGCATTAAACAGGCGGCGGAAAAATACGAACCCTACCTTATCTCCCGTGCGGTTATAGATATTTGTTCATGCTTCAACAAGTTCTACTACGACAACCGCATTATGGATGATGATACGGCCGTTCGCAACGCAAGGCTTGCGCTCACCGAAGCCGCACGCACCGCCATTCGCACAGGTCTGTTCCTTGTCGGGCTTGAAGCGCCCGAAAGGATGTAATTCGGATCCGCGAAGCGTCAATCAATTGGTTATCAATAATAATTTATTTTATCGAAAGGAAATACACAATGGTTCTACTCGACGAATATCGTCAACAGTTGACGGCAGCCATTGCAGCCCTTAAGCAGGCGGGTGAATCCCTTTGACCTTGCAGGGCTTGCAAAGGAAAAACAGGAGCTTGAGGAGCAGATGGCTCAGGACGGCTTCTGGAACGATGTTGAAAATGCAAACAAGGTCAATCAACGCATAAAAGCGATTCACGCAAAGCTTGACAAATATCGCAAGCTTGAAACAACCGGCGAGGACGTCTCAACCCTGTTTGATATGGCAGAGGAAGAAGATGACGAGGAAACCGCGCTTGAAGCACAGGCGGAGCTTAAGGATTTTCTGCATAAGGTTGAAGAGTTCCGCATCGACACGATGCTCCGCGGGCCGTACGACAATGCAAATGCCGTTCTCAGCCTTCATGCCGGTGCAGGCGGCACGGAAGCGCAGGATTGGGTCAGCCTGCTCTACCGCATGTACACACGTTATTGCGAACGCAAAGGTTTTGTTGTGAAGGAACTGGATTTGCTCGACGGTGAGGAAGCGGGCATCAAGTCCGTCACCTTTGAGTGCCAGGGGGACAATGCCTACGGTTACCTTAAGGCGGAAAAGGGTGTTCACAGGCTTGTTCGAATCTCCCCGTTTGACTCCTCCGGGCGCAGGCACACCTCTTTTGCCTCGCTGGATGTAACTCCGATTCTTGACGATGATGCGGGTGATATTGAGATAAATCCCGATGATATCCGTGTTGATACTTATCGTTCGAGCGGAGCAGGCGGACAGCATGTTAACAAAACATCCTCCGCAATCCGCATAACGCATTTCCCGACGGGTGTCGTTGTTCAGTGCCAGAACGAACGCAGCCAGATTCAAAACCGCGAAACAGCAATGCGCATGCTCCGCGGCAAGCTGCTTGAAATCAAGGAACACGAACGCATGGAACACATGGCGGATATTAAGGGTGAAATGAAAAAAATCGAATGGGGCAGCCAGATTCGCAGCTATGTTTTCCAACCCTACACAATGGTCAAGGATCATCGCACGGGTGAGGAGACCGGCAATATTCAGGCTGTCATGGACGGCGACATTGAATCGTTCATTAACGCATATCTTATGAAGTGCTGATGCAGACGTAAATTCGCACTTTCGGCGGAGCTGTTTCGACTTGTTTGCCCGAAACGGCTCCGTCTGCAAAATTCAATCGGAATTTGCCGAAACCGAAAAATTCCGGTTATCCGATTAAATGCCGATTCCGTCAAAAAACAGATTAAAGCGGTTCGGCACGTTTCATTTAAAATAATATAAAGGAGCTTTTGCAGCGGCAGAAGCAAAGGTATAAACAATGGGAAAATTTAACGGATTCAACACCGGCGCAAGCAACATGCAGGGGCTTATGCGCCAGGCACAGCGGATGCAGCAGGAAGTTGCCCGCGTTCAGGAGGAAGTCGGCAACACCGATTTTGAAGCAAGTGTCGGCGGCGGCGCGGTCAAAGTTGTTGTGAACGGCAACAAAGAATTCAAATCCATCGAAATCAGCCCGGCGGCAGTGGATCCGGATGATGTTGAAATGCTTCAGGATCTTATCCTTTCCGCAGTGAACGAGGCCGTTCGCCTTGCTAACGAAACGATGGAAAAGGAAATGTCAAAAGTCACCGGCGGTCTCGGAAATCTCGGCGGCTTCGGCTTCTGATTCTTCGGCAGAACAAAATGGAAAGTCTCGACAGACTTATCTCGCGGCTCAACCGCCTGCCCGGAATCGGCATCAAAACAGCACAACGGCTTGCTTACCATATTATCTCCCTTCCCGATGAGGATGCAGCAGCCCTTGCGAATTCGATTGAGGATGCGCACAGGCTTGTTCATTTTTGCCCTATCTGCGGTAACTATACGGAAAATGAGGTTTGCGAGATCTGCTCCGATCCGAAACGCAGCTCTGACACCCTGTGCGTTGTTAAAGATGCGCGCGATGTTATTTTTATGGAGCGTATGCGTGAATATCACGGAAGGTACCATGTTCTCGGCGGCGTTCTTTCCCCAATGGACGGAATAGGACCGGAGATGCTTCGAATAAACGAACTTTGCAAGCGCATCGAGTGTGAAAAAGTTAAGGAAGTTATCCTTGCAACCAACCCGGATGTTGAAGGCGAAACAACCGCAAACTACATCGCAAAGCTGCTCAAACCCCTCGGCGTCCGCGTTACGCGCATTGCTCACGGAATACCTATCGGCGGCAGCCTCGAATACATCGATGAAGTTACCCTGCTCCGTTCCATCGAAAACCGCAGAGAAATGTAAATCGATACTGCACTTTGGTGCGCAGCCGTGCGGCAGGGGGTCTGACCGCAGGAGCCTCGGAGCGCACTCGAAAAATTGATGAACATAAACGATTATAAAAATCAGAATTGCGAGTGCGGCAAGCCGCAAAGAGCCAAGCCGCGCTTTTTGACTCACCGCGTTTCCGAAGCTGAAGCGGGGAGAAGCGTGCAGAGTTTGCTCAGAAACGAGATGCAGCTTTCGGGGGGGCTTGCTGCGCGGCTGAAGCGGGTTGAAAACGGAATTACTCTTAACGGAGAGAAGGTGTTTTCAAACGTCCGCGCCGCAGAAGGGGATATTATAGCGGCGGCGATAGGTTTTTGTCCGGAGCGATGCGGAAAATTGCCGTTTGAAGTGCTTTTTGAGGATGAGGATTTGCTGATTATCAACAAGCCCGCCGGTGCAGCGGTTCACGGATCGCGATACGATGATTCCGTGCCGTCGATTGAGCTTGCGGTAAATGAGTATTACGGCGATGAAGGCTTTTTTCATCCCGTGAGCAGGCTTGACAGAGGCACGACGGGTGTAATGACGATTGCAAAAAACGGTTACATGCACGAACGTCTATCGGCTTGCCTGCATACGGACAGCTATGTGCGTTTTTACATCGGCATTTGTCACGGTTGGCTCGGGGCGAACACGGGAACTGTTGACATGCCCATAAAGCGGGAGGACGGCCCGTCCGTGCGGCGCGTCATTGACCCGTGCGGTGCGGAGGCGATCACGGATTTTCGCCTTCTGAAAGATTACGGATTTAACGGCTGCCGCGGATTTGCGGCGGAGGAAAACGAACAGGCTGAAAACATTGTTATAAAAAAAGAAAACGATGCTCAAAGATATGAAAACAAAAGCGGGCTTACTCCTGTCGAATTCCGACTTCGCACGGGGCGGACACATCAAATACGCGTTCATGCGGCGGCCGTCGGGCACCCGCTTGCAGGCGATTGGCTCTACGGAACGGAGGAGCCGGAGCTTATCGGGCGGCCGGCACTGCATTCATATCGGCTGGAGTTTGTTCACCCGCTGCGCGGAGAAAAACTCTGCATAAAAGCCGAATTGCCGCAGGATATGCAAAAATTGCTCAGCAGACACTGAACATAATCATGCCGCAAACATAAACGAACAAAATGTAAATAAGGTAATAAAGAAAAACAAAACCGAGTGACCGACAGCTGTGCCGAAAGTCGCTCGGTTTGTATTTTTCAGCATCGTTAAACGGAAAGCGAAACTGAAGATTATTTGCTGTCGGTTTGTGCGCCGCACTTTGCCGCAGCTCTTTTCTTTTTATACACGCCCCACATGCGGAACGCGGTTGAAACAAGCAGCACACCCACGGCGACTGCGCCTGCAATTGCGGCGGTTGCCGATCCTTTGGCCCACGCCTCGTTCATTTGGCTTCTGGAAATAAAATCCATTGTGTAGTACAGTCCGGCACCGGGAATCAAAGGCACAAGTGCCGCCATGAGATAAGCTATCGCCGGGAATTTGCGGATACGCGCCATGATTTCGGCATATGCGGAAGAAACGGCGGCAGCAATAAGATAGCTTGTTGCTTCGCCGATGCTTGCACGCATACAAAGACAGCAAACCACCCATGAGATAATGCTGCCGACGAGACAATAGGGAATGCCGCTGCCGTGCATGTTCAGATACAGTCCGAATCCGAGAGTTCCCACCATTCCGGCGATGCATTGCACGGCAAGACTGTGTTCAACAAGCTGCGGACTTCCGGCAATTGTGCCGAAAATCTGACGTGAAAGCCCGAATGCCGCACTTGTGCCGACAACAAGCGCGATTGCAATGATGACGACCTGAACAAGGCGGTTGATGCCGGAAAGGGTGTCCCCGTAAATAATATCTCGAAGGCTGTTTGTAAAAAGAAATCCCGGAACAAGTATCATTATTGCTCCGATTGAAACAACATCCGCATTGTCGCAAAGCCCCAATACGGTGAGGGAATATGCGGCAAATGCAAGCACAAACCCGCCTACGAAGGTTTTGAAGAACGGGTTGGCGTGCAAAAAACCCATGCCCTGAATACAAAGCCCGACCGCAATACCGCAGAGCCCGGAACCGAGAGCGTCACGCAGCGTTCCGCCGAAAAACACAGCAAAACCCGCCGCAATGAGGAAGTAGCCGAGATACGCGATCGGCCGCGCCTGACGAACCGGCGGCGTTTCCGCACAGATCCGACGGCAGAATGCGCTGTACAGCTCAACGCCGTCAAGAATCGTGTCGATGTTTTTAACTCTGCGAATCTTGGAGTAAACCTGCCCGTTTTCGTCCTCAAGTCCGGCAAAAATGCTTCCGGGTATTACGAAAACGTCGGATTTGTCTATACCGTATGCTTCAATGATGCGCACGACGGTTTCCTCAACACGGTATGTTTCCGCGCCGCAGCTTTGCAGCCGAACGGCCACCGCAACGGCAAAGTCCAGCAGCTCTTCGGGATTGGTCACGGCTGTGTTTCCGCTCACTGTCGAAATCTTTTTATTTGAAAATTCGGATTTATTTGTTTTTTTTGCTTTCTTCATGTTTTTGTCCTTTCGGAGGGAAGATGAAGGCTTCGGAACAGGGCTGCCGCATTTTGCGCGGGGCGTGGAGGTGTTCCGAATTTAACGTCGAGTATAACAGCATACTGCGGAGAATTCAAGCGGGGAACAATGGCTTTTACGGTTATATTTTTGTATTTTTGTGTCGAAACGATAATGCGGAAGAAAGGACTGAGACAGACCTTCTTCCGCATTGCGGCATTGTTTATTTGTCGGCACTGCACGGATTGCGCCGCGCGCAGGGCATTATTCGGCGACAGCGCAATTCGCACGGCGGTTTAATTTAATCCCGCGTTCGGGATATAAGAGCTTTATTCTCTGTCAGCAGCCGCATCCGCAGGTGTTGTTATTGCCGCATCCGCAGCTGTTGTTGTCACAGCCGCAGCCGAGACCGTTTTCACCGAATGCGCCGAGCAGGGCAAGGATGATAATCCACCACCAATTGTTGCCGCATCCGCAGTTGTTGTTGTCGCAGCCGCAGCCGTTATCGCAGCCGCAGGTGTTTCCGTTGCCGAAGAGGAGCAGAAGGATGATAATCCACCACCAATTGTTGCCGAAACCGTTACACATAATTTGTTGCCTCCTTGATTTTTTGCGGCGATTCCCGCCGTCACCCCC
>OHLI01001386.1_pt1 | contig 9518 bp, 8 predicted proteins | sample 1569051 | NCBI WGS metagenome assembly OHLI01 (sample SAMEA3879561, study PRJEB24766) | human gut metagenome | biome: human-associated habitat; feature: feces | place: USA | collected 1985/1987
ACAGTCTGGGCACAATTTATTTTCTGGTGTGGGAAGTTTGAGTCATTTAAAATCTGTGACAATTCTCTTTCTGATCTAACCTCTTTCGCAGTCCCTTCATGCTCTGTCAATTGAAATAATTCCAGAAGGCGATTCGTCACATATACTTCATCTTCCGGATCAACCACTCCCTGGTTCATTCCATACGCCACAAGTTCATTGATATACTCATTAATCATGACACTCCCCCCTTTACACATTCTGATATCCATTTGGATGACTTTTATGCCATTTCCATGCCGTACCGATAATTGTTTCCAAATCTGCATATTGTGGATTCCATCCTAACACTTCCCTTGCTTTTGCACTGGAAGCGATCAACATAGATGGATCTCCTGCTCGACGTGGTTCTTCCTTCGCCGAAATTGGATGTCCTGTCACTTTTCTCGCAGTTTCCACAACCTCTTTTACCGTAAAACCAACTCCATTTCCAAGATTGAATATATTGCTGTCATTTCCATCACAAAGATACTTCATTGCAAGAATATGAGCCTGGGCAAGATCGTTTACATGAATATAGTCCCTGACACAAGTACCATCCTTTGTGTCGTAGTCCGTTCCAAAAATAGAAATAGACTCTCTCTTTTCATTTGGCACCTGCAAAATTAAAGGAATAAGATGTGTTTCCGGATTGTGAGCCTCTCCAATCCTTCCATTAGGATGAGCCCCACAAGCATTAAAATAACGCAAGGACACAAATCTTAAGTTATGTGCATTTGCCGTCCATTTAAACATTTTTTCCATAGACAATTTTGTTTCACCATAACAATTTGTCGGAAGTGTACGATCCGATTCCATAATAGGAATTCGCTCCGGTTCTCCATATGTTGCCGCCGTAGAAGAAAACACTATCTTATCTACGCTATGTGCAACCATACTCTCCAACAGCACTTCTGTACCACAAAGATTATTACTATAATATTTCAATGGCTTTATCATACTTTCGCCTACTTGCGAACTAGCTGCAAAATGAATAACTCCATCAATATTTTCTTTATCAAATACAGAGTCAATAAAAGCCCGGTTACGAATATCTCCTTCATAAAACTTTGCTTCCGGATGAACCGCTGCTCGAAATCCTGTTTCAAGATTATCTACAACCACCACATCCTTTCCTGCCTCGATCAACTCATAAACAGTATGTGAGCCAATATATCCAGCTCCACCTAATACTAAAATGCTACCCATAACCATTCCTCCTTGTCTTTTTTGAGTATCTTACATCACTTGAATTCCACCATATTTGCGAATTTTAAGTACATCACAAGCACCATCTCCAAACACCTTTTCCATCTCTGTTTTATATAATGTAACAATATCATTTGGTACAAATGCCTGTATTGTTCCGGCAAAGCCACCACCATGCACCCTGTTTGCTCCCTGCACGCCTAAAAACATATCACTGACAGCCAATGCAATAGAAACATTCTGATGTTCCACATCATGGCACACATACACATTCTGCAAATACTTATAAGAAGAATCACCTGACTCTTTAACTAATCTTAAAAATTCTCCAAATCTATTCTCTCTCAATGCTGCCACTTCTTTTTGCACTCGCTCATTTTCACACACATAGTGAATTGCTCTAAGTGCTGCCCGATCTCCTGTCTGTTCTCTGATGCGCGGAAGATTAGTAAGTACTTCTTTTCTCGTAACCTGTCCAAGCACTTCTTTTCCCAAACAAGCTGCTGCTCTTTTCATTTCTTCCGGAATTGCTGCATAATCCGATGTCAAATCTGCATGTGAGCCTTTTGTATCGGTAATACAAAGACTATATCCGTATCCATCCAAGTCAAACTCAATCCGCTCCACCAATGGTGCCGCCGGATTCTGAAAATCAATATGTGCCAAACTTCCAACGGAACACGCCATCTGATCCATCAATCCACATGGTTTCCCAAAATATACATTTTCTGCAAATTGCCCAATCATGGCTATTTCAATAGGCGAAATCTTTCCATCATTAAACAGTTCTGACAGGATTGTTCCCATCAATGTTTCAAACGCTGCTGAAGAAGACAATCCAGCTCCTATCAGCACATCACAGGTAACAACAGCCTGAAAACCACCTATCTGATATCCATATTCTTTTGTTTTTGCCAACCCCCCTCGAATTAATGCAGTTGTTGTTGCTTCCTCATCCTCTCTCCTACATAGATCATCCAGATATATCGTGATCATCTCATATCCTGCAGATATAACTCTGACACACGGTTCTTCCAAATTTTGTACAATAGCTATTGCATCATTGTTAATGGAAGCTGCCAGCACCTCTCCACATTGATGATCTGTATGATTTCCACCTATTTCACTTCTGCCCGGTGCACTAAAGACAAAGACTTCTCCCTCTCCAAAATGTTCTGTATAACTCTCTATCGCCTTAATATAACGCTCTCTTTCATACGATATTTTTTTCTCATCCACATAAACATCTTTCAATGTTTCATCATACATTCCATTTTTTATTTTTTTTATCAAATCATGTGTTACCACAAACCCATCTCCTTTTCTTTTTTGATCTTTACATTTGTCTCCTCCACATTCATTCTGGAAAGGATAAACATAATAAGCACATCAAAGATCAGTGGCAGCCAGAGATACATAAACTGCATCATATTCAACGCAGACTGTGGCTGAACAGCATGTGTTCCCACATAGCCACTAAGTTCTAAGAGCCATCCTACGACCGCCGTTCCAATACCTCCGCCAATCTTAACGCCAAGTGAAGTACAGGAATACATCGTACCATCCACACGCTTTCCCTGTGTCAGGTATGTATACTCGGAACAAGATGCGATCACTGCATTCATGTCTCCCTGCCAAGGTCCCTGTCCTAATGCTGCTAATGCTGTAAATGCCATCATCAAAGGAATACTTCCCATATATCCGGCAACAACAACAAGAGCTCTGCCAATCACAGCAAGGATGTAACCTCTCAAGTTCAGCTTATACATACCATTCCACTTTCCAACCAGTGTTGGTGTAAAGATTAATGCAATGATAAGAGGAATGTTTACCGCCCAGGCAAATTGTCCAAACAGATTTTTGTTTTTCAAAACCCAGGTCATATAATAAATACCGGCACCGATCATTGCACTGTATAACTGCTGTAAAATATAAGTACCACAGATCATCAGATAAAATTTATTCTTTACCAGCAGCTTGAATGCCTGAACCAGCCCATATTTTTCCTCTTCATCTGTTATGTCTCCTTCATTTAATTCCTCTTCCGGAAGTTCTTTAACAGATAATGCGGAAATAGTATTCACAACTAATCCGATCACTGCATAAATAATTGCAACCATACGCCATGCGGCTGCATCTCCACCACATTTTGCAACAAATCCAACAGTAACTGCTTGAATCAGAAGACTGGTTGAAAAAGCAAAAATGAAACGGTAAGAACCCATCTGCACACGCTCTTTACTGTTCTTGGTAACAAGTGATGTCAGAGCAGAATAAGCAATGTTATTTGCCGTATAAAACACGCCATTCAACAGCGTATACGCAATAAAGAACCACGCATACTGTGCCGTCCTGCCAAGACTTGTTGGAACTGCAAAACAGGCTACCAATGTAATTGCACAACCAATGTAACCATACAGCATCCATGGTCTTGCCTTTCCCATCTTACTATGCGTCTTATCAATCATTGATCCAAAAAAGATGTCTGTAAATCCATCAAGTAATTTGGAAACGGCAATCAGTGTTCCCACTATACCGGATGCCAATCCAATCGTATCTGTCAGATATACCATCACAAATGATGTCAGGAATGCATACACTACATTTCCCGCAATATCACCAGATCCGTATCCTATCTTGTTGTACCATTTTAAGTATTTCTTTTCCTCCATAAGAATCGCTCCTTCACTATTTGTTATTTAGAAACAATTTGCTTTGGTTATCAAGTGTCTTGTATTATCCTTTTACAAACGGAATTAATTCAAACTGAAACTGAAATGCTTCCTCATCAAACCGATATTTATCCATGACATCCGGTCCGCAGCTATTTGAACCAATTCCATTCATTGCATAATCCATACAGAATACGGTGCTATCCGATTCTTTCAATTCATAATTGTGCGATACCCGTTCCAACTCCTCCTGTGTATAAACAGAAGCGTTAAACGAAAATGGATTCTTTGAAACTGCTGCAATTCCACATTGACCATTTGTAAGCTCTACATAATCACAGTCATAATGGCTTCCATTCTCCTGTGGACGAATATAATCTTCATGCATCTGAGCCACCTTCGAACGGAACAATCCATGACAGGAAGCCTGGTGTTTATCCCGGTAGCTTTCCTGTGGTCCCATTCCAAAATAAGTAATCTCATCCATTTTCTTATTCAAAAACATCCGGATTCCAAACCTTGGCAGATCTGGGAATTCTTTATCTTTTACTGCCTCTATAACCGCCTCTATTTTCCCGTCCTCATTGATCTTCCATGTCATTTCCACATCCAAAATCTTTTGTACGGTATCAGCTACTACTGCCACATGCTCCATGATCAATACCCCATGCTTGTTCTGAAGCACCTCTATACGGTATGCTCTGGTATAGGCAGCATCATAATGTGCCTTTTTCCATTCCTGTTTGATATACATATCGTTATCCGTCGGAGCCCGCCAAATATTCAATTCCATTGGATGGTTAATATAACTTCTTCCGGCAAACTGCATGTTCTCAAACAATCCGGTACGCTTATCTAAAACATAAGTAAAATCCTTCGCCTGTAATACGATCTGCTTATCGTTTTCCTTAACAGCAATGGTTCCGATTACTTTTTCCTGCTCCAGCCACTTTACAGCCTGTCTGTTTCTATCATCCTCATTTGCAAGCTTCATTTCATCAAAACCTAATTCATACCCCTGTTCAAGCAACGGCATTTCCTTTTTCAACCGGTAAATAAGCTTCAGATAAATCTTACCGGTATTTGGAACCTGCAGCTTCAACTCCACTTCCGCATCGCTATGGGGTGATGCAACAACATTTGCCAGTTTTCCTTTTTCCACCGTCAAGCCATCCTGTGTCATTTCATAGAAAATATCCACATAATCCTTCAAATCATCAAAATCCATATAATTGTGAAGAACCATCTGTCCGTTTTCTTGGTCATAAGATACGATTCTCACCGGACGATAGACATTTTTATACTCCAGCAGTCCTGTATGCGGTGTACGATCCGGATAAACCAGCCCATCCACACAGAAATTTCCATCATGAATGGTTTCTCCATGATCCCCTCCATAATAATATCTGGTCTTTCCATTTTCTGCCGTTCCATGTGCGATTGCATGATCACACCACTCCCAGACAAACCCGCCACACATCCGGTCATCCTTATGAATCATCTGAAAATAATCTTCAAAATCTCCCGGTCCGTTTCCCATACTATGGCAGTATTCTACCAGCAGAAACGGTTTGCTTCCGTCTTTTTTCAGATAATCCTCTATCTCCTGCAGTGACGGATACATCCGGCTGTAAAGATCCAGATTTTCATAATCATAGGTAATATCATAATTACGGTATCTTGCACTTTCGTACTGTGTGATCCTGTCCGGATCAAACTTCTTTGTCCATGCAAGCGCCTTTTCAAAATTACATCCATACGCACTTTCATTTCCCATAGACCACATTACAATGCAGGAACGGTTTTTATCTCTCTGTACCATAAGCTGGACGCGGTCCACAATCGCCTTTTCCCATGCCGGATCATCTGCAATCTTTTCATTCCAACGGTGAAAACGGTTCTGGTCTGTGTCCTCCTTCCGGTACAGCATAAATGGTCCATGTGCCTCAATATCCGCCTCGTCAATCACCATAAATCCATATTCATCGCACATCTGATAAAACTGTGGTGCGTTTGGATAATGACTGGAACGAATAGCGTTAAAGTTATGCTGCTTCATCAACATTAAATCCTTTTTGATCTGCCGGGCATTGATCACAAATCCTGTCTCCGGATCAGAATCATGACGATTGACTCCACGGAATTTAATCTTTTCTCCGTTAAAATAAACAACCTTGTCCTTAATTTCAATCGTCCGGAAACCAATCCGATCAACGATCACTTCATCCGGCATTGTCAAAATAACCTGATACAAATAAGGATTCTCCGCATTCCATAAAACCGGATTTAACACGGTCAGTTCTAACGCACCATTCTCTGCTTTTTCCCCTCTTGCTACGACTGCTCCATATTTATCTTCTATAGTAACTTTCGTTTCCACTGGTTCTGCAAAATGCATATCCAATTTCACAACAACGCTGTCCTTTTCTACATCTGTCGTAATGTGATAATCTCTGATTGTCTTTTCCGGTCTTTTCAGCAAATAAACATCTCTGAAAATGCCACTCATCCGAAACTTATCCTGATCCTCCAAATACGATCCATCACACCATTTGAGCACCAGAACTGCTAATGTATTTTCCCCCTCATTCAACAAATCTGTTACATCAAATTCACTGGTAGCGTGAGGTACCTGACTGTATCCGGCATAAGTACCATTTACCCATACATAAAAACAGCTATCGACGCCTTCAAAATTCAGAAATGCTTTTGATGCCTTTTTTTCTCTGTGATATTCAAAGTTATGAACATATGCTCCACATGGAATATCCTGTGGCACATATGGTGGATCGAATGGAAACGGGTAACGAATATTCGTGTACTGATGCGTGTCATAACCATCCATCTGCCATACACCCGGAACAGTTACCTGATCAAACCCGGAAACATCATAGCCTTTCTCATAAAATGATTCCGTTACGTCATAAATGCTGTTATAATACTGAAACTTCCACTCTCCGTTTAACAGCTGAAAACGATCCGATCTTTCCCGATGCTCCACTAGATCATTCATACGAACTGATGCCGGAATGTAATATGTCCTTGCCGGCATTGTCTTGTCATGCATAACATTCAAATCTTCATAAAAGCGTGGTACGAGCATTGTGTAATCCTCCTTTAATATATATTTTTTTGTCCACCGCATTAGGCAATCAATAAAATACAGCCTGTGTCCCATCATCTTCCGTCCCTGTATTACCTTGAAACCATCATACATTTTTGCCAAAAAAATGTCTATAAACAGAAATGGACAAAATATGCACAAAATGATACACTAAAACTATATGAGCACAGCTCTCACCGAAAAACCACAGATTTTGAGGTGTTATTCACTTTATAACTTCGGTTCACCATGGACTGCTAACAGTCAGACATTTCACTTTCCAAAGGAGGACTCAAAATGTATATAAATTCCGGTTATCACAACCACTCCCTTATCGACTTCAAAGACAAAAGCCGACCACTTATTGTAGGAAGCTGTGGCACCTATCGCCTATCCTCACACCCAAAGCTTCCAACTTATCGTCCCAGAGGAAGACTTGACTATCAAATCATCTATATAGCAGCCGGACGAGCTCATTTTCATTTTGACAACACAGATGACGATACTGTCGTTACAGCAGGAAACATAGTACTTTACCGCCCAAAAGAATTTCAGAAATATGAATACTATGGCATTGATAAAACAGAAGTTTACTGGGTACATTTTACCGGAAGCGATGTAAAGAACATTTTAAGAAATTATGGTTTCCCAAATGACCAGCGTATCTTCCATGTTGGAACATCTCTGGAATACGAACGTATTTTTAAACGAATTATTTTAGAATTGCAAAGATGTCAGGATGATTACGAAGAAATGCTGACACTACTATTGCGTCATTTACTGATTATTTTTCACCGGGAGCTTACTCGCAAACGTGTACTAAAAAACGAATACCTCGATCATGAAATGGACACTGCAGCGTCCTATTTTAACGAAAACTATAACCGTGATATCAACATCGAAGAATATGCTGTTTCCAGAGGAATGAGTGTCAGTTGGTTTATTCGGAATTTCAAAAAATTTACCGGTACAACACCTATGCAGTTCATCACCTCCATCCGAATCACTAATTCCCAGATGTTATTGGAAACCACAAATTACGCCGTAAATGAAATTGCACGCATTGTCGGTTATGATAACCCACTGTATTTTAGCCGACTGTTTCATAAACAAAAAGGCTGTTCACCATCTGAATATCGAAAACTTTTAAAATGAACCAATAAAAGAGGCTCTTTGAATGATGATTGGGAGTGTCCCAAAGTTTGTGTAAACCTTCAAACTGATGTAAGATAACATTACTCAGTTTGGAGGTTTTTATTATGGCAAGAAGAAAAAGTGATTCACCACAAAAAGCAGCAATGCGTGAAATGATGCAGGGATATCTCAAGGAGAATGATATCAGTATCAAAAGTGGAAACGATGTTAATTCCATTATCTCCTCTGTATCTCTTTGCTGCTTTCTTCTCTCGTAATTGATGTTGGTAGAATAATCTCCATTTTCGTTTTTTAACTCCTGCTCACGGTTAATACTTCGCTCATTACTATCATATCTTTAAAACTTGTTTTGCTTTCGCATTAACAAATTGGATAATCGGGCCTGAAATGATAACTGTAATAAGCGTGCATACACCAAACTTTCCGCCAAACAAAACACCTGTAACAACAACCAAAATATCCAATGCCATTCGAACAAATTTAATCTGCCAGTGATTTTTTTCTGCTAAAGCAAAAGTGACTGCCTCATAGGAGCCTCTACCAAGGGATGCCGACGCATATAGTCCTGTTCCGACAGCAAACAAAACCACTCCTAACAACATAATTAAAAAATTGATCCACTTATAGGTACTGTAAATATGGCAGTTAGCAAACAAATCTACACAGGTACTGTATACAATCTGGTACAACACAGTTCCTATATGAATCTGACTTTTATCGTAAATGAGCGCAAACAAAATCATTCCCAATGCTACAACAAAAGATGCTGTGCCAATGCTTATGTGAAATGTTCTTGCAATCCCCTGCCACAGCACCGCAAGCGTAGCTCCGCCAAATCCAGCATACAGTGCAAGTGTAATTCCATAAGCCGCAATTATAGAACCTATTACAAGGATTGCCAATTTCTTTAGTGTTTTTTTATTGTTATTTTTCATTGACTTTTAATTCAAGTACATCCGGACGGGCATAATGTCCGATTGCATCATGCTCCATTTTGCAGGCGGCAGGCAAATTCATATCAAGTTCTGCGTAAATAATAGTTTCTTTATCCCAGACAGGTTTTGTCAAATAATGCCCATATGGATCAATAATGCAGCTTCCTCCTCTGCACACAAGTCCTGAAAGTTCAGATACGATATTATACTCCTGCAGATCAGAAGGGTATGAACTGCGTCTGATAATCATATCAGTGTTGATAAAGAAACATTTTCCTTCGATTGCAATATGCTGAACTTTCATGCTAATAATTCACTCCTCGTATGATTTTCTTTGGGTTTAAAGCATCTGAAATCTATATCACTGTATATCCGGCATTTAATAATACAGCTAATGATTTTTCAAAATCCGCATCTTTCACTAAA
>OHLI01001387.1_pt1 | contig 9508 bp, 7 predicted proteins | sample 1569051 | NCBI WGS metagenome assembly OHLI01 (sample SAMEA3879561, study PRJEB24766) | human gut metagenome | biome: human-associated habitat; feature: feces | place: USA | collected 1985/1987
CTAAGTGCTGGTCTGCTGGCAGGCGAGATGGGTGTGAACGTTACCATGGCACGCCGCGCCGGTCTGCTGCATGATATCGGCAAGGCACTGGATCACGAGATCGAGGGCAGCCACGTCCAGATCGGCGTGGACATCTGCCGCAAGTACAAGGAGAACACCCAGATCATCCACGCCATTGAGGCCCACCACGGCGACGTGGAGGCCAAGACGGTGATCGCCTGCCTGGTGCAGGCGGCGGACGCCCTGAAAAAAGCCTGCGCCATGGGTGTGGACGCCATACTGGTGCAGGACTGGGGTCTTCTGACGCTGGCACGGGAGATCGTGCCGGACGTACCCCTCCACGCCAGCACCCAGATGAGCCTGTTCACGCTGGGCGGCGCCAATGCGGCCGCGGCGTTGGGCATGGAGCGCGTGGTGCTGGCCCGGGAGCTGGACCGGGACGAGGTGCGGGAGATCTGCGCAGGCTGTCCCGCCGAGATCGAGATCTTTATCCACGGCGCGCTTTGTATGTGCTACTCCGGCCAGTGCGAGATGAGCGCCGTGGTGGGCGAGCGCAGCGGCAACCGGGGCGCCTGCGCCCAGCCCTGCCGCCTGCCCTACGGCGTGAACGGCCCCTGCCGGGACGCGCATCCCCTGAGCCTGAAGGACGCCAATCTCTCCGCGTATCTCGGGGAGATGGCGGAGATGGGCGTGGCCTGTCTCAAGCTGGAGGGCCGCATGAAGCGGCCGGAATATGTGGCGGTGGTCACCGGCATCTACCGGCGGCTGCTCGATGAAAAGCGCCGTCCCACGTCGGAGGAAGCCCGTCAGCTGGAGCAGGCATTCTCCCGCAGCGGGTTTACCGACGGGTACTGGCTGGGTAAGAAAGGCCCTCAGATGTTCGGCACCCGTCCGGAGAACGCGCCGGAGCCCAAGGAGTTGTTCGCCGAGGCGCGGGCGCAGTACGAAAACGGACGGGAAAACCGGAAGATACCGGTATCGCTGTCCATCCGTGTGCAGGCGGGCAAGCCGGTCTCGCTGGCGGCAGCCTGCCAGAGCAACAACGGTCTGATGAACGTATGGGCGCAGGGCCCGGTGCCGGAGACGGCCCGCAGCCGCGCTCTGACCGCAGAGGAGCTGCGGGAGCGGCTCAGCAAAACCGGCGGCACTGTATTTGAGGTAAGCACCATCCATGTGGAGCTGGACGACGGCCTGATGGTACCCGCCAGCGCCATCAACGGCCTGCGGCGGGACGCGCTGGAGGGGCTGAAGCAGCGGCTGGAGCAGGACTGGTTCCAGCGGCGGATGAGCCCCTGGCAGAAGGAGGAGCTGCGGCAGGGACGCGACCCCCACGTTCGCCGTGTGCTGGAGGCGGCGGCGCTGCCCGATGCGCCGGAGCCGCCCAAGCAGATGCGCTTTACCTGCTCCGTGCTGAAGGCGGAGCAGGTGACGGCGGCGCTGCTGGCGGAGAAGCCCGCCATCGTCTACGTCCCCATTGAGGAGCTGGAGCGGCTGGACGCCGGTCTGGACTGGGGTGGAACAGAGCTGTGCGCCGTGCTGCCCCGCGTGTTCCGGACGGCGGACGAGACGCCGCTGCGGCAGCTTCTGGAGCGGCACCCGGAGGCGACGGCGGTGGCTGTCGGCAATCTGGGTCACCTGCCCATCGTGCGGGGACTGGGTCGGACGCTGCGGGGCGACTTCGAACTGAATATCTTCAACTCCCGCGCCCTCCTGTTCTGGCGGGAGCAGGGACTGTCCAGCGCCACGGCGTCCTTTGAGCTGCGTTGGCAGCAGCTACGCGATCTGAACAAGCACCTGCCCTGCGAGGCCATCGTCTACGGGCGGCTGCCGCTGATGGTGATGGAGAACTGCGTCACCCGATGTAATGTGGGCTGTACCCACGGGGCAGGCAGCGTCCTCACCGACCGTACCGGCGCACAATTCCCCGTGACCTGCGGCTATGGCTGCCGGTGCGAGATCCAGAACAGCAGGACGCTGTTCCTGGCCGACAAGCCGGAGATGCACCGCTGCGGCCTGACCTACGGGCGGCTGCGGTTCACCACGGAGACGCCGGAGCAGTGCGCCGCCGTGCTGCGGCGGTACAAGGACGGCGGCGACTGGACGCCGGACGACATGACGCGCGGGTTGTTTTACCGGGGCGTCGAGTAAACGAGTCGTATAATTCTTGTAGTATATTACAAATAGTTTTCATATTTTTAGAAAAAGGTGTTCTTATGGAGTTAAAGATCAAAGCCCTGTCCCCCAAGATCGGGACGGAGATACCCCTCCCCCGCTTTGCCACCGCCGGCGCGGCCTGCATGGACCTGTGTGCCTGCATCGACGAGCCGGTGACGCTGGCCGCCGGTGCGCGGCGGCTCATCCCCACCGGTCTCGCCATCGCCCTGCCCTCGGCGGACTATGTGGCGCTGGTGTTTGCCCGCAGCGGACTGGGCATCAAGCAGGGCGTGTGCCTCGCCAACGGCGTGGGCGTCATCGACAGCGACTACCGCGGCGAGATCGGCGTGGGGCTGGTAAATCTGGGCGACAGCCCCTATACCGTCCGGCCCGGCGACCGCATCGCCCAGCTGATGGTGACGCCGGTGGTACGACCCACGGTGGTACCGGTCAGCGAGCTGGACGAGACAGACCGGGGTGCAGGCGGCTTCGGCTCCACAGGGCGGTGAGCGGTATGGCAAGGATCGTACTGGCCTCCGGCTCCCCCCGGCGGCAGGAGCTGTTACAGCGCATCGGCATCCGCGATTTCACCATCCGGGTGCCGCAGGTGGAGGAGTGGTATCCCGACGGCCTGACGCCGGAGGAGATCGTGTGCTATATCTCCCGGGAGAAGTCGCAGGCAGTCCCTTCCGACCAGGAGGAGATCGTCATCACCGCCGACACCATGGTGTTTCTGGACGACAAAAAGCTGGGCAAGCCCGCCGACGAGTCGGAGGCTCTGGCCATGCTGACGGCCCTGCAGGGACGACACCACACCGTCTGCACCGGCGTAACGGTGCGGCAGGGACAGCGGATGCTGACCCGCGCCCAGTCCACCCACGTCTTTTTTCGCCCCGCGTCAGAGACGGAGCTGCGCGCCTACATCGCCGGCGGCGAGCCGATGGACAAGGCGGGCGCCTACGGTGTGCAGGGACAGGGCGCGCTGCTGGTGGAGCGCATCGACGGCGACTTTTTCAACGTGATGGGTCTGCCGGTGCTGCTGCTGAGCCGTATGCTGGCGGACTTCGGCATCACCCTGCTGGGTTGAGAGGAAACGACGGATGAAACGATTTTTTACGAAGACCGGCATCTGGCTGCTGGGCGGCGCGGCGGTCATCGCCGTGGTGCTGTGCATCATCTCGGCGCTGGGCTCCGGTACCAGCCTGCTGCACAACGCGCTGGGCGTCATCGCCTCCCCCTTCCGGTCGGCGGGCGCGGCGGTGGTGGCATGGGTGGACGGCATCGGCGACCACTTTGCCAGCATCGAGGACTTGCAGGCGGAGAACGAAGCGCTGCGGCAGGAAAATGCCGAGCTGCGGCAGGAGCTGCGGGCGGCCACACCTGCCGCCGAGGAAAACGAGCGGCTGCGCAAGCTGCTGGAGCTGCGCTCCCAGCGCAACGACCTGACCTTCGAGGCGGCCCGCATCACCCAGCGTGACGTGTCCAACTGGTCCAGTACGCTGATGCTGAACCGTGGCAGCCGTCACGGTGTGGCGGAAAACGACTGCGCCGTGGATTGCTACGGCAATCTGGTGGGCGTGGTGACGGAGGTAGGCCTGAACTGGTGCCGCCTGACCACCATTCTGGACACCGGCTCCCAGCTGGGCGCCATGGTGTTCCGCACGGAGGAGACAGCCATCGCCGCCGGCGACCTGACATTGATGACGGAGGGCAAGCTGAAGCTCAGCTACCTGCCGGACTCCTCCACCCTCATCAAGGGCGATCTGGTGGTCACCTCCGGACTGGGCGGCTACTACCCCTTCGGGCTGCCCATCGGCTCCGTGGAGGAGGTACGCACCGACGACGGCGGGCTGGCCCGCTATGCGGTGCTGACGCCCCGCTGTGAGCTGGATACCCTGACGGACCTGTATATCGTGACGGATTTCGACGTGGTGGAGTGACCGCGGGAAAGGATCGGCTATGACGCGACGCGCTGTGGTGCGAAAGTGGATATTGTACTGCCTGTGTGCGCTGCTGCTGGTGCTGGTGCAGAACATGGTGCTGGTGTATGTGCGCATAGGCGGCGTACACCCGTTTTTGCTGCCGGCGCTGGCGCTGATCCCCGTCACGCTGGAGCGCAGCGGGCCGTCGCTGCTGTACGCCCTGTTTTTCGGGCTGGCCTGTGACCTGCTGATCCCCTCCGGCGTATTTGTGTGCTTCTACTGCCTGACGTTTTTCACCGCGGCGATTCTGGCGCGGCTGCTGTCCGGGCAGGTCATCGCGGCAGGCCTGTTCTGCTCGCTGACGGTCTCCGCCGTGGGGCTGCTGCTGTGCGGCTTCTTGCAGATCATGCTGTTGACGTCCCAGCACGGCGTCTCCATCGGCCCGGCGCTGACGCTGCTGGGCAAGGAGCTGCTGCTGTCACTGGCGGTTACGCCGCTGGCGCATTTTCCCTTCCGCAAGGTCTTCCGGCTGACGCGGAACGACTGACAATGAGGAGTTTCCCATGATAAAGAATCCACATCCCGCCAAGCGGCGGGTCCTGCTCCTGCTGGGTCTTTTCGGCGTATGTCTGCTGCTGTTTCTGGCGGTGCTGTATGACGCGCAGGTGCTGCACGGCAGTGAGAACCGTGCCAAATCCATCTCCAGCAATGCCGCCAGTGAAACGGTATCCGCCTCCCGCGGCATCATCACCGACCGGAACGGCAAGGTGCTGGTAAGCAACCGGCTGGCCTATACGCTGGTGTTCGACCGCAGCGGCTTTTCCGACGAGGAGGCGCTGAACAGCGCCATTTTGCGGCTGGTCCGGCTGTGCCGGGAGACAGACACAGCGTGGAACGATACGCTGCCCATCGGACAGAGCGGCAGCTTTTCCCGCTATGTCAGCAGCCGTTCGGAGAGCTTCAGCGCCTTTCTGAAGAAAAATAAACTGACGGAGAACGCTACCGGGCAGGAGCTGCTGGCGGAGCTGCGGACGCTGTACCACATCGACGAGGGTCTGTCGGACGCGGATGCCCGGCTGGTGGCGGGCGTGCGGTATGAGTTGCACAGCCGCAGCAGCTACACCTTTGCCGAGGATGTGTCCTCGGAGGTGCTGAGCCTCATCACCGACGGGCGGTACGAGGGCGTCAGCATCCACACCGCCTCCGCCCGCGTCTATAACACCACGCTGGCCGCCCATATCCTCGGCACCATCGGCCCCATCTGGCAGGAGGAGTGGAGCAGCGACGAAAAGACCGGCTATGTGGGCTACGCGGACAAAGGCTACTCCATGAACGATCTGGTGGGCAAGGCCGGTGTGGAGAAGGCCTTTGAGCCGTACCTGCGGGGCAGAGACGGCAAGCGCCTCATCACCACCGACGAAAACGGCAAGCTCACCGGCGAGCTGTACACCCGGGAGCCCCAGCCCGGCGGAACGGTGGCGCTGACGCTGGACATCGACCTGCAGGCCGATGTGGAGCAGGCGCTGGCCAACACCATCTCCGGCATGATCGACAAGGACAGCAACGAGCGCGGCGGCGCTGCCGCCGTGGTAGCGGTGGGCAGCGGCGAGGTGCTGGCACTGGCCAGCTACCCCTCCTACGACCTGTCCACCTTCAACGAGGACTACGAGACGCTTGTGGCGGATGATCGTCTGCCCATGTTCAACCGCGCCACGCAGGGTGTGTACGCCCCCGGCTCCACCTTCAAGATGTGTACCGCCGTGGCGGCGCTGGAGAGCGGCATCATCACCCCCTCCTCCATCATTCAGGACCGCGGCATCTATACCTATTATACACATCCCCAGCCCATGTGCTGGGTCTATCAGCAGGGCGGCGCTACCCACGGGCGCATCAATGTGTCTCAGGCCATCACCGTGTCCTGCAACTACTTCTTCTACGAGGTGGGACGCCTGACCGGGATCCGCACGCTGGACAGCTACGCCTCCCAGTTCGGTCTTGGCTCGTCCACCGGCATTGAGATCGGCGATTCCAGCGGTGTGCTGGCCTCGCCGGAGTGGGCAGACAGCCACAACCGGGAGTGGACGGACGGCCAGACCATCACCGCCGCCATCGGCCAGTCCTACAATCTGTTCACCCCCTTGCAGCTTGCCAACTATATCGCCACGCTGGTAGGCGGCGGCGAGCACTATCAGGCCCACCTGCTGAAAAATGTCAAGGAATACGACAACTCCCGTCTGCTGTACGTCTACAACGAAGAGCCGCTCAACGTTGTCGAAATGTCCGATTCTACGGTTGACGCCGTAACGAAGGGCATGCACGATCTGACCGTCTCCGGCAGCGTGGCATTTGCCTTTCAGGACTGCGTGGTATCCGCCGGCGCAAAGACCGGCTCGGCGCAGGTGGGCACCGACATCGCCAACGGCGTATTCGTGGCCTACGCACCCTACGAGAATCCGGAGATCGCCGTGGCCATCGTGATCGAGAAGGGCGGCAGCGGCGCGGCACTTGCCACCACCGCCGTGGAGATCATCAACTCCTGGTTCAGCCGCAGTCAGGACGGCAGCGCCGCGGTGGGCGAAAATACCCTTTTGAAGTGAGAGGACCTTATCTATGCTCCCTGTTTTTGACCCGCAGGACAGTTCCTGCAAGACCCCCTTTGGCGCCGTGCCCTGCGGCACGACTGTGACCTTCACCCTGCGTGACGAGACATATTACGCCTGCGAGCTTTTGGTGCGCCGGGAGTTCTCCGGCATGGACGAGGCCGTCCCCCTGCCCCCGGCAGAGGGCGGCTTTTCCGGGGTCTACACCGCCCCGGCGGAGCCGGAGCTGTGCTGGTACGGCTTCCGCTTCACCCGTGACGACGGCAGCACCGTCTGCCTCGGCAAAAACGGCTGGTGTGGACAGGACGCCCTGACCCGCTGGCAGCTGACGGTCTACGAGGACACCCCCACCCCCGCGTGGTTCGGCGAGGGCGTGACATACCAGATATTTCCAGATCGTTTTCGCCGCATCTCCGTGCCGGAGACGGAGGGGATGGTGGGGCGCCGGTGGGTACACCCGTGCTGGGACGAGCAGCCGGTGTTTCTGCCGGAGGAAAACGGCCAGATCACCAACCGGGACTTCTTCGGCGGCTCGCTGGCCGGTATCACGGAGAAGCTGGACTATCTCAAGAGCCTGTCCGTCAGCACCATCTACCTGAACCCCATTTTCGAGGCCGGCAGCAACCACCGCTACAACACGGCGGACTATCTGGCCATCGACCCCATGCTGGGTACGGAGGAGGACTTCCGCACCCTATGCCGCGAGGCGCACGACCGGGGCATCCGCATCATTCTGGACGGCGTATTCAACCATACCGGCTCCAACAGCCGGTATTTCAACGCCGACGGCTTTTACCCGGAGCCGGGGGCGGCGCAGAGCAAGGACTCCCCCTACTTCCCGTGGTACAGCTTTCACCCGTGGCCCACGGAGTACGATGCGTGGTGGGGCATCCACACCCTGCCGGCGGTAAACGAGGACGCGCCGGACTATCGGCGGTTCATCATCTCCGACGAGGATTCCGTGGTACGGCGCTGGCTGCGCTGCGGCGCTGACGGCTGGCGTCTGGACGTGGCGGACGAACTGCCCGACGACTTCATCGCCGCCATCCGCACTGCCATCACACAGGAGAAGCCCGACGGATACCTCTTGGGTGAGGTATGGGAGGACGGCAGCAATAAGATCGCCTACTCCCGCCGCCGCCGCTATCTGCTGGGGCAGGAGACCCACGGCCTGATGAACTACCCCTTCCGGACGGCGCTGCTGGCGTGGCTGGGCGGCGGGGACGCCGCCGACTTCCGCCGCGGTATGGAGACCATCCGGGAAAACTATCCCCCCGCCGCGTTCTACGGCGCCATGAACTTCCTCGGCACCCACGACACCGCCCGTATCCTGACGCTGCTGGGTGCGGAGGACATACCCGCCGACAAGCCGGAGCGGGCGGCGTACCGCCTCTCCCCCGCCGAGCTGGCGCGGGGTCAGCGGCGGCTGCGGCTGGCGGGAATGCTGCTGTACAGCTTCCCCGGCTCCCCCACCCTGTTCTACGGCGACGAGGCCGGGATGCAGGGCTTTGAGGACCCGCTGAACCGCGGCACCTACCCGTGGGGACAGGAGGATGCGTCACTGCTGGCGTTCTTCCGGCAGGTGGGCAAGCTGCGCCAGACGCGCCCCTCTCTGCGGCGGGGCGAGATCCGCTACCTGTACGCACAGGGCGGCGGGCTGGTCATCGAGCGCCGCTGCGGCGATGAGCGCACTGTCACGGCGCTGAACGCCGGGGACGCGACGCTGCCCCTGACGCTGGAATGGGACAGCCCCCTATGCCGCGACGGCGTCACCGGCCAGCAGTTTCTGGTGCAGGATGGAAAGCTCCATCTGACCCTGCCGCCGCTGGACGGTGTGATCTTGCTGTAAGCAGCCCCTTCCCCGCTTATGTTTCACGTGAAACATAAGCGGGGAAGTTGTTTTTTCGATGTTTCACGCGAAACATCTTTCGCATTTTGCAAATTTTCTATTGAAACTACCTGCGCCTTTGGTATATACTAACTAAGATACAGTACGATACAGAAAGAGGAGTTTGCCGTGTCCAAGATCATTGCCATCGTCAATCAAAAGGGCGGCGTGGGAAAAACCACCACCTGCGTTAATCTGGCCGCCGCCGTCAAAGCCAAGGGTAAGCGGGTGCTGCTGTGCGACTTTGACCCGCAGGCCAACGCCACCAGCGGCATGGGCGTGGACAAGTCCGTGTCCAACGGCGTATATGACGTGCTGATCAACGGCACGGAAACCGAAAAAGCCATCGTCTCCACCCCCTACGGCGACGTGCTGCCCAGCAGCAAGGCGCTGGCAGGCGCCGGCGTGGAGATGATCGAGATGGAGAACCGACAGTTCCTGCTGAAGGCCGCGCTGCGGCAGGTGGCGGCAAACTACGACTACATTTTCATCGACTGTCCCCCCTCTCTGGAGCTGCTGACGCTGAACGCGCTGTGCGCGGCGGACCAGGTGCTGATCCCCGTGCAGTGCGAATATTACGCGCTCGAGGGCCTTTCGGACCTGATGGTGACGCTCCGCGCGGTCAAAAAGCGGCTGAACCCCACGATCTCGATCTTCGGGGTGCTGCTCACCATGTACGACGGCCGGACGAATTTCTCCGCCCAGGTCGCCGAAGAGGTGCGCCGCCACTTCCCCGGCAAGGTGTTCGCCGCGGCCATTCCGCGCAACGTCCGGTTGTCCGAGGCACCCAGCCACGGCATGCCCGTGTGCGCCTACGATAAGTTCAGCCGCGGCGCGGCGGCGTATGACGCCGTTGCGCAGGAGATCCTTGCAAAAGAGTCTGATTGAGAGGAGCTGCGACTATGGCAACGCAAAAAGGTCTCGGCAAGGGCCTTGGCGCCCTG
>OHLI01001399.1_pt1 | contig 9455 bp, 7 predicted proteins | sample 1569051 | NCBI WGS metagenome assembly OHLI01 (sample SAMEA3879561, study PRJEB24766) | human gut metagenome | biome: human-associated habitat; feature: feces | place: USA | collected 1985/1987
CGTGGGGGACAAACGTTCCTCCCCAACACCACTGCGCCTCATCATCCCAGGTCTCGCGGGTTCTCACCCAGCCAAACAAAATCCGGCGTTTTTTGTTTTTCTTGCGCCGGATTGCGTTAAGTCGTTGTCAGGCGGGCTTCAGAGCCGCTCGCCCGAATCCATCACCACACGCATCAGATCGGCAACGGTGCCGGAGGCTGTTTTATCCATAATGGAGGCGCGGTGGGCTTCCACCGTCTTAATGGAGATACCGAGGTCATCGGCAATCTGCTTGTTAAGGCGCCCGGCAACGATGCGCTCCAGAACCTGACGTTCGCGCGGCGTGAGTTTGGCAAGTTTCTGGCGCCCCGCGGCTTCCCGCTCGTTGAGACTGCGTCTGCGGCGTGCTTCACCGAGCATTTTTTCCACGAGCTGCCTCAGAGCCGCATGGTCAAAGGGTTTTTCAATGAAGTCGACGGCACCCTTTTTCAGGGCGTTGACGGCCATCTGCACGTCGCCGTAGGCCGTGAGAATGATGATCGGAAGGTCTGCCTTGCGGGCAATGAGGTGTTCTTGGACTTCCAGTCCGCTCATGCCGCTCATGCGCACATCAAGCAGCAGCACGGCAATGGCTTGCGGATCGTACTTTGCGATAAAGCTTTCGCCGCTGTCGAAAATCTCCACCTTGTAGTTGCCGGCTTCCAGAAGCCAGCGCACGGAATCGCAGACGGCCTCATCGTCGTCGACAACGTAAACAGTGCCCAAAGGCTGCTGCGGCTCGGTGAAGTAATCCGGGAAAGCCATAAATCAAACTCCTGGAACAATAGCAATCGGTCGTGTTTCTTATTGTACCGCACCGAGGGTTTACGCGTAAGGGTTAGTTTTTATTAGAAACGGTTCGCGGGCTGTATCCGGCGACACAAAACGTGACGGTTGTGCTGAATTGTCCTTCGGAAAGAGCGGTCAGTGAGAGGCGTCCTCTGCAGGCCTCCAAAATGCGCCGCACGACAATGAGTCCCGTGCCGCTGCCGCCTTTTTTGCGGTTTGCGGCCGCAGGTCCCTGCGCGGCGGTGAACGCCTCGTCTGCGTCCGCAACGGGGTTGGTGAGCGTGAAAACGAGGGTGCCCCCCGAGACCGTGACGGTTGCGCGGGCTTTAGTGCTGCCCGTGTCAGAAGCGGCTTCTGCGGCGTTTTTCAGCAGATTAAAAAGGAGCTCTTCCAAAAGGACCGGGTCGCAGACAACGTTCGTACCGCAAAGGCCTTCGGCCGGACAGGAAAAGGCCGGAAAAAGGGTCTGCACGCGGGTAAGCCCCGCCTTAAACGCCTCTGAAAAAAGGGCACGGCCCGCAGCCGTTGTCTGCGCGCGGGTGAGTGCCCGGAGGGCCTTGGCGGTGCCGAGCGCTTTTTCTGTCTGCGACTTAATTTTGGCGAGTCCTTCTTCGAGCTTTTCGGGGGTAAGGCGCCCGCCGTGAAGGAGTTCCAGGAGAGCCGCCGCGTAATTGTCGGCAGCCGTCACCGGCTGCATGAGCTGATGCGCGAGAAACAGAGCCTCTGGGGTGTCCGTTTCGTTGTGTCCTGTTGCCATGGTTTCCAATCTGCGCCCGCGTTTGCCAAAATTCGCTCTGTTGAGACGGTTAAACACCGCCCCGCAGAGGATTTAAAAGATGAATCAGAACGATCTTAAACGCAAAACCGCCCTTGCGGCGCTTGACTATGTCACCGACGGCGAAGTGCTTGGCGTCGGTACCGGTTCCACGGTGGATTTTTTTATTGATGCTCTCAAAGAAGCCGGGAAAAAGCCGTCCGCCTGTGTGTCAAGTTCCGAGCGCTCCCGCAAAAAACTGGAAGCCCTGGGCTTTAAGGTGATTGACCTCAATACGCTCGAAGACCGCATTTCGGTGTACGTGGACGGGGCCGATGAAATCAACGCGGACTTTGAAATGATCAAGGGGGGCGGCGGCGCGCTCACCCGTGAAAAGATCGTGGCCGCGGCTTCCGACACTTTTGTCTGCATTGCTGACGCAAGTAAAAAAGTCGATATGCTCGGGCGTTTTCCCTTGCCCGTTGAAGTCATCCCGATGGCTGCCCGCCTTTTAACCCGGGAACTTGCCGCCCTGGGCGGGCGTCCGGTGCTCCGGGACTTTGTGACTGATAACGGCTGCCGGATTCTCGATGTGCACGGGCTCTCGATTACGGACGCCAAGGCGCTTGAAGACAAGATTAATTCGATGGCGGGCGTCGTGACGGTCGGGCTTTTCGCCCGGAGAGGGGCGGATGTGCTGTTGCTCGGAACGGAAGAGGGCGTGAAGACCTTCAAGGTCCGTTAAGCGCATAGACAAAAAAGCCGGCTAGACGCCTTTGTCGAGTCTTCGCCGGCTCTTTTGCTTTGGAGGGAAGCGGAATTATTCAGGCTTCTTTTCTTCCACAGGCACATGATTGGGGACGGCTTCCACGCCCTCGCCGAAGAAGTAGCGTTCGCACTGCTCCATCAGATGCTTGCGGATCTTGGGGTCGGCGCAGTTCAGACCGTACTCATTGATCATCATCGTCTGCAGCTTCTTCCAGTCTTCCCAGGCTTCTTTGCTGACTTCAGCCCAGATGCGCTTGCCGAGTTCGCCCGGAACCGGCGGAAAATCGAGCCCTTCGGCGTCTTTGTTGAGTTTGATGCAGTGCACGGTGCGTGCCATGGTCGTTATTCCTTAAAGTTGCTTGATAAAAATCTGTGAGCGCCGGTTCCAGTTGTACATGCGCTGCTTTTCAATCGGAAGGCTCTCGAGGTCCGCAGCCTCAAACCCGTGATTGATAAACCAGTGCGATGTGCGCGTGGTGAGCACAAAAAGCCGCGTGAGCCCGAGTTCGCGGGCCCGCTGCTCGATGCGGCGCAAAAGCCTGTCGCCGTCGCCGCTGCCCTGATAGGCTGGATGCACGGCAAAGGCGGCCATTTCCCCGATTTTAGCTTCCTGATAGGGATAGAGGGCGGCCGAGCCGTAAATGATGCCGTCGTGTTCCAAAACCGTAAAGTGACTGATTTCGCGCTCAAGCTTTTCGCGCGGGCGCTTTACAAGGATCCCTTCGTTTTCAAAGGGCTCAAGCAGCTTCATGATGCCGCCCACGTCGTCGGCGACCGCCTCACGCATGCTTTCCATATTCTCTTCGGCAATCATCGTGCCCACGCCGTCGTGCGTGAAAAGCTCGGCCAAAATGGCGCCGTCAACCATCCAAGGGACGATGTGCACGCGGCTCACGCCGTTACGGATCGCCTTAAGGGCAAAGTTGAGGTTGTAGACGTCTTCGGCGTCGACGCGTTTGTCGCCGATCAGTTTTTCGGCCTGTGTGGCCGTGAGTTCCGGGGCCATGACCCCGTCAGGACGAACGCCTGCAACCCCGACCTGAAGAATGAGTTTGTCGGCCTTGATGGCAGAAGCGATGGACGTGGCGACGTCTTCGGTCGTGAGGTTAAAACCTTCGCCCGTAGGGGAAAAGCCGAAGGGGCTCACGAGCACGACAAAGCCCCGGTTTAAGACGTCTTCAATACTCTGGGCGTCGACTTTGCGCACAAGACCGGTGTGCCGGAAGTCCACGCCGTCAATAATGCCCATGGGGCGGGCGGTCACAAAGTTGCCGGAGACCACGCGGATGCGGGAGTGCTGCATCGGGGTGTTGGGAAGCCCCTGGGAAAACGCTGCTTCAATGTCAAACCGCGTTTCGCCGCAGGCTTCCTTCACGCATTCCAAAACCGCTTCATCGGTGATGCGCACGCCCTTATGAAATTCACCCGCAAGCCCCCTTAACTGCATCAGCTCTTCAATCTGAGGGCGCGAGCCGTGCACGAGCACGAGCTTGATCCCGAGGCTCGCAATAAGGCTTGCGTCCATCACGAGGCGGTTCAGAAGCTTGGTGTCGGCCACCACTTCGCCCGCAAAGCTGATCACAAAGGTTTTGCCGTGGAAAAGATGCACGTAGGGCGCGGCCGAGCGCAGCCACGCCACCCAGCGTGAGAGGTCGGCGGCGGCCGGTTCTGTGACCGCGGGGACGGCTTTCTGCGTCTCTGCGGCGTGATTTTCTTCTGTCGGCATGGTGTTTCCTTGCTGTGTGCAAAACGGCCGGAAAAGCCAGCAGCTGTCGACCGTAAGCGCATCCTACGCCGAATTCGCATCTGAGTCTGAGTAGAATGGCAGGTAAGCGATGGTTTCTAGTGCTCATCGCGTCCTCCAACGCCCGCCTGTTTACGAGACTTGCGGGCGTTAACTTTTGGCAGTTTTCGGTACTCAACAGACGCCGCAACGGCGGCACTGTGATCCGGCGGAACTCTGCCAACACCGAATCCCGGATATCGCCTTCCTCAAGGGCGAAACGGTTGCGCGGATTCTGCGGAAGTTCGGATTTGTTTCGTGGTTGGGCCTTCCCCGACTTCGTTAAAATGGCGGCCTTCTGTTATTTCGTCCGTTTTTTCAATTCCTTATGACAGATTCAGCCTCGGCCCGTCCGTTCGGTGATTTGCGCAGCCTTATTGAGGGCCGGAAGGCCACTTTTCTGGCGGCTGCGCCCAAGTTAGCGGCAAAGCCTCAGACCCCGCAGAAACCGGATCAGCTCAAAAAGGCCCGGCAGCCCGAAAAAACGGCCGTGCAGGAAGTGAAGACGGGCCGTGCGGCAGCAAAGCAGCCCACAGAGAAAAAGCAGCCGCAGCGCGCGCCGGTAAACCGCAGAAGTGAGATGCCGGCCCAAGGGCCCCTTCAGAAAGCCCGCCGGGCGGATCATGAAAAAGCCCGAAAACCCGCGGCACCGGCAAAAGCGCGCTTAAGTTTTGAAGAATCCCGCAACCCGATTCCGCCTTTTGAGCTCGCGCCGGGGCTGCCCGTAAGTGAGCAGGGTGATCTGCTTGTGAAGGCCATACGAGATAACCAGGTGATCATCGTCTGCGGTGAAACGGGGTCGGGGAAGACCACGCAGCTTCCGAAAATCTGTCTGATGGCGGGGCGCGGCAAAAAGGGGCTTATCGGTCACACTCAGCCGCGGCGTATTGCCGCAAGTTCCATCGCTAAACGCATTGCTCAGGAACTGAACACCGAGCCCGGTGAGGTGGTGGGCTACAAGGTGCGCTTCACCGACGTCACTTCGCTCGGCGCCACCATCAAGCTGATGACCGACGGCATTCTCCTTGCGGAAACCCAGACCGATCCGCTGCTCAAAAAATACGACACGATCATTATCGACGAAGCGCATGAGCGCTCGATCAATATTGATTTTCTGCTGGGGTACTTAAAGCGCCTTCTCTCAAAGCGTCCAGACCTCAAAGTTATTGTGACGTCCGCAACAATTGACTCCGAGCGCTTTGCCAAGCACTTCGGTAAAGACGCCGAGCATCCGGTCCCTGTCTTTACGATTTCAGGCCGCATGTATCCGGTGGAAATCCGCTGGAGACCTGTGGAAGACCTCGACGAGGAAGACGACCGCACGCTTATGGACGCGGTTGCCGATGCCGTTGATGAACTGGAGACGGCAGGCCGCGGCGACATTCTTGTCTTTTTGCCCGGAGAACGTGAAATCCGGGAAGCCGCGGAAGTGATTGCCAAGCATCACCGCCCCGGGATGATTGATATTCTTCCCCTGTACGCACGGCTTTCGGCGCAGGATCAGGAGCGCGTTTTTCGACCGGGCGGCTTAAGACGCGTGGTGCTTGCCACAAACGTGGCGGAAACCTCCATTACGGTGCCCGGAATCCGCTTTGTGGTGGATACGGGCTTGGCGCGCATCAAGCGCTACTCCTACCGCAACAAAGTGGAGCAACTTTTGGTTGAGCCCGTGAGTCAGGCTTCGGCCAATCAGCGTGCCGGCCGCTGCGGCCGTGTGGCCGACGGTATCTGTATCCGTCTTTACGGGGAAGAAGATTTTGCCCGGCGCCCGGCCTTTACCGATCCGGAAATCATGCGCTCCAACCTGGCGGCGGTGATTCTGCGGATGAAGTCCTTAAAACTCGGCGAAGTCCGGGACTTTCCCTTTGTGCAGGCGCCGCCCGCGCGCGCGGTGGCCGACGGCTATCAGATTCTCAATGAATTAAACGCAACGGACGACATCGGAAACCTCACCGAGGTCGGTAAGACTCTGGCGCGTCTTCCGGTGGACCCGCGCCTTTCGCGGATGCTCCTTGCCGCGCACGAGAAGGGGTCTTTGGCTGAAGTGCTTGTGATTGTTTCCGGTCTTTCGATTCAGGATCCCAGAGAGCGGCCTGCGGATGCGGCGGACGCCGCCGACAACGCGCACAAGATGTTTAAGGATGAAAAAAGCGACTTTTTGTCCTATCTCAGAATCTGGCGCTGGTACGAAGAGGCACGCGCCAAAAAAGAAAGCAACCGGAAACTTACCGAAGAGCTGCACCGGCGCTTTATTTCTGCGCGAAGGCTTCACGAGTGGCGCGACGTTTTTAAGCAGTTAAGTGAACTTACGAGCGAGATCGGCTGGACCGTGAACACCAAGCCCGCCCGCTACGAAGAGATTCACGAGGCACTGTTAACAGGGCTTTTGAGTAACCTCGGCTGCCGGCAGCTTGACGCCGACTTCCGGGCGCCCCCGTATCTCGGTGCCCGCGGCATTCACTTCTGGGTGTGGCCGGGCTCGGGTTTGGCAAAGAAAGCCGCAAAGTGGCTCATGGCCGCGGAACTCGTTGAAACAAGCCGGCTTTTTGCCCGCTGCGCGGCTGATATTGAGCCGCAGTGGGTGGAAAGGGCCGCGGCGCACCTCATCAAAAAGAGCTGGACGGAACCGCACTGGGAGAAAAAACGCGGTGAAGTGGTGGCGCTTGAAAGGGGGACGCTCTACGGGCTCCCCGTTTACATGCAGCGCCGTGTCTCCTTTGCCCGGCATGATCCGGTGCTCGCGCGAGAACTTTTTATCCGCGAGGGGCTCGTCGGCGGGGACTTTGACAGTAACGCCGCCTTTTTCCGGCACAACATGCAGCTTGTGCGGGAAATCCGCGACATTGAAAACAAAAGCCGCCGTCCGGACGTTTTGGTCGACGATGAACTCATTGTGGCTTTTTACGATGAGCGTATCCCCAAGGATGTGACGGATCAGGCGGGCTTTGAAGCGTGGCTCAAAGAGGCGGTAAAGGACAATAAAAAGGTGCTTTACCTCTCACGGGAAGAGCTCATGCGCCACGATGCGCAGGGGGTCACCACGGACTTCTTCCCGAAGAAGGTGACGGTTGCGGGGGTTGAGATGGGGCTTACCTACCACTTTGAACCCGGTGCACCGCGCGACGGCGTCACGATGACGGTGCCGATTTTCGCGCTCAATCAGGTTAATCCCGTGCGCTGCGAGTGGCTGGTGCCGGGTATGCTCAAGGAAAAGGTGCAGAGTCTTTTAAAGAGCCTGCCGCAGCGCTTAAGACGGCACTGCGTGCCGCTGCAGCAGTACGCCGCGGGCTTTTTCGAGCGCACCAAGGGGGTTCAGGTCGGCTCCAAAACCCTCATTGATGCCCTGATCGACGATATTGCCCAAGAGACCGGCGTGCGCTGTCAGCGGGAAGACTTTAAAACCGAGTTTCTCGCCAAGCACCTCATCATGAACTTTAAGGTTGTTGATGAGCACGGCCGTCAGCTCGGTATGGGCCGAAACCTTGCCGAACTCAGAAGTGAGCTCGGAGAGGAGGCTCAAAAGAGTTTTCAGACCGTGGCGCAGGCCGATGAATCGATTGCCGAAGATTTGGCCGACAACATCACGGTCTGGAATTTCGGGGAACTGCCTGAACTTATGGAGATCAGCCGCCGGGGTGAGACTCTGATCGGGCACCCGGCCTTAGTCGGAAGTCTTCGATGATCCGCTGCAGGCAAAGGCCGCGCACCGCGCGGGGCTGCGGCGCCTTTTCATCATTCAGATGAAAGAGCAGGTGAAGTACCTCGAAAAGAACCTCTCGGGACTGCACCGTGTGCAGATGCAGGCCGGTGTCATTGAGGAGGTAAGCGCCGCCTTTGAAAGCTTTGAAGCGCTCCGCGACGACGTGGTGGCAGCGGCCGTTGAGACCTGCGCGATGGCTGAACCCTGGCCCGTGAACGCCGAAGAGTTCGGACACCGCAAGGACGAGGCGCGGACAAAACTCACGCTCATCGGCCAAGAAATTGCCCGCACGCTTGAAGCGGTGACGGCGCAACTCGCGCTCGTGCCCAAAAAACTGCAGGGCGCCAAGGCCTGGCCCGAGGCCGTCAAGGACATCAAAAATCAGTTGCGGGGGCTTTTCCCGAAACACTTTCTCCTGGTGGTGGGGCTTGACAGACTCAGGCATTACGAGCGCTACGTGAAAGCGGTCAACAGCCGTCTGGACAAAATCCGCAATGATCCGGCAAAAGACGCCGAACGCATGGCAGACATCACCCGCCTTTCGGTACCGTACTTCCGGGAATTGGCTGAGCGGCGCGGACAGCCCGATGAGCGGCTCACGGACTTCCGCTGGCTTCTTGAAGAGCTGAGGGTGTCCTTCTTTGCTCAGGAATTGAGAACCCCGATGCCTGTGAGCGTGAAGCGCCTCACCAAGGTCTGGGAGTCGATCCGCCGACTTTAAAAAATTGTTAATCTGGTTGATTTTGAAGAAATTTTTCCTTAGCATTAATAGGGTTTTTGCCGTTTTCGGGCGCGTTTTTTCGGGGCTCTCCGCGTGTTTTTCCGTCAATTGTTGATTTCAGTCAGTGCTGCTTTTGTGCTGGCAGGCTCGGCCGCCACGGGCGACGCCGTTGCAAGCCTGCGGCCCGCCTCGGTTTATGCGCCTGCCAAGCCCCAGGTGAAAACGCCCAAGCGCCGCACCCGTGCGCGCTTTACGCGCCAGAGACCGTCGGTGGCGATGCTCGCGGGCCTGCGCGATACACCGGATCCGCTGGAACTTTCGAGTTCCGTTGCCTATATGGCCGATCAGGACTCGGGTGAAGTCTTTTTTGAGAAAAATGCCGATGTGCGCCTTCCGATCGCTTCCGTCACCAAACTGATGACGGCTCTGGTGATTGTGGAAAGCGAACTGCCGATGAAAGCGAAACTGCGGGTGACGCGCGCCGATTACGTGAAGTCGCGCGCGGAAAGTAAGCTCAGAAACGGAATGGTTTTAACGCGTGAAGCCACGCTGCAGGCGGCGCTTATGAGCTCCGACAACCGCGCCGCGCACATGCTTGCGCGCACGTATCCCGGGGGTGTTAAAGCCTTTGTGAAGGCAATGAACGAGAAGGCTGCGGAACTCGGCATGACAAGCAGCCGCTTTACCGATCCCACGGGACTTTCCAACGAAAATATTTCCACGGCCCGCGATCTCGGGCTTTTGGCGGCGGCAGCACACGGCTATGCCGTGATCCGTAAGGCATCGACAACGCCCACGGCACTACTAAACGCCGGGATTTCGAAACTTCGCCTTCAGACCACAAACCGTCTGATCGGTGATCCGCGCTGGAATGTGGGACTGCAGAAAACGGGCTTTACGACGGCAGCGGGCCGCTGCATGG